>Ga0302280_1001105_pt1 | contig 22911 bp, 20 predicted proteins | sample III_Fen_E1_1_FD_198771 | JGI IMG/M metagenome (GOLD analysis project Ga0302280, IMG submission 198771) | Peat permafrost microbial communities from Stordalen Mire near Abisko, Sweden - III_Fen_E1_1 | ecosystem: Environmental > Terrestrial > Soil > Wetlands > Permafrost | place: Sweden: Abisko... | reverse complement strand
GCATAATGAGCTATGACGGCAGCATCAATTTTGTCAGTTTTAGCTAAAACGCCTTTAGCTTTAGCAAAATCACGTATGTATCTAGGATTGATTACGGCAACGGGCAATTTGGCGGTAACTAGTTCAGTAACTAGAGTATGTTCATAGCCACCAGTAGCTTCTAGAACAATGAGTTTAGGTTTTTGTTTTTTGATCCATTGCATGGCTTTGCGAATGTGACCTTTGGTCATTTGGAATTGTTGATGTGTACCAGATTCATGAACAACTAGGTCAAATGTGGCTTTAGATACATCGATTCCGATATTTCAACTCATAGGGATTCCCTCCTTGTGATTCGGGCTCGATGAACGGCCCAAGCGGTTGTTCGGACTTAATGAGTTAAAGCATGGATCGGATCACGCTCTTTACGAGCTTTAAGCTCAAGGGGCAGACGATCTCAATCCAAATGTTCTATTATATCAAAAACACCTCTTGTTATCATACAAGGGGATAGGGGAGTTTAATTATATGAAAAATGATAAAGTTTTAATTTTTGATACGACATTAAGAGATGGCGAGCAAGCACCAGGGGCGACCATGAGCCCTGAGGAGAAATTGGAAATTGCATTTTCTCTGGAGCGTTTGGGTGTAGATATCATCGAGGCTGGTTTCCCTATTTCTTCTAAAGGGGACTTTGATTCGGTGCAAAATGTGGCTCGAAATATAAAGAATTCTTTTGTTTGCGGGTTAGCCCGTTGCATGACCAAGGATATTGATGCTGTCATTGAGGCCGTGAAACCAGCCAAACACAAGCGCATTCATATTTTCCTGGCCACCTCCAAGATTCATTTGGAACATAAATTAAATAAAAGTCAGGATCAGATTGTGGCCATGGCCGTTGAGGCTGTTAAATACGCCCGTAAGCGTATGGATAATGTCGAATTCTCTCCGGAAGATGCTTCCCGTACGGAAAAAGAATTTTTGTACCGAATCCTGGAAGAGGTTATCAAGGCTGGCGCCACAACGGTGAATATACCTGACACGGTGGGCTATAGCACCCCTCAAGAATACGGAATGGTGATTGCGGGTATTGTTAAAAATGTTCCTAATATTGGGAAAGCTATAATATCAACCCATTGCCATGATGATTTGGGATTGGCGGTGGCTAATTCATTAAGTGGTGTTCAAAACGGGGCGCGTCAGGTGGAATGCACGATCAATGGTATCGGAGAGCGGGCAGGGAATGCATCCATGGAAGAAATTGTCATGGGTTTAAAGACCCGTGCTGATTTTTTTAATTTATCGACGAATATCAAAACTAAAGAGTTTTATCGCATTTCCCGAATGGTCTCAAAGGCGACTGGTTTTATAGTGCCGCCAAATAAGGCCATCGTTGGTGCCAATGCTTTTCGTCATGAATCAGGCATTCATCAAGATGGCATGTTAAAGGAACGTCGCACCTATGAGATCATGAACCCCGAGGATGTTGGCGTCCCGTCCTCTGAAGGCTTGGTTTTGGGCAAACATTCTGGTCGTCATGCTTTTAAAGACCGTCTGAAGAGTTTGGCTATTGAATTGCCCGAGATTGATTTAGACAAGGCCTTTATGCGTTTTAAAGACTTGGCTGATAAAAAGAAAGAAATTTACGATGAGGATTTGGTCGCCATTGTTGAGGATCAGGGGCACATGGCGCATGTGGCCTATACCTTAGTTGATTTGATTTCCACCAGTGGAACCAATATTGCACCACAGGTCGTCGTGACCATTGCGCATAAAGGAAAGAAACAAACCAAGAAATCAACAGGTGATGGCCCCGTAGATGCTTGCTATAAAGCGATCGAAGCCGTGACTAATTTGAAAACTAATTTATTAGATTATGGGATCAAGGCCGTCACTCAAGGTAAAGATGCCTTGGGGGATGTCACGGTCAAGGTTTCCATTGAAGGCGAGACGATCATAGGGCGTGGGGCTAGCACGGATATCATCGAAGCTTCTGCTAAAGCTTATATCAACGCAATCAATAAATTTGTAGCGCAGCACAAATTGAAAAAATGATTTACGAACCACCATCTATATATGGCATCATCGGAAATCCGGTTGCTCACAGCCTCTCGCCTGTGATGCAAAATGCTGCTTTTAAAGCCCTGGAAGTCAATGCGGTTTATAAAACATTTCACTTGGAAGACTTAGAAGAGCTTAGGCTTTTTATGGAGGACTTAAAAGAGCGGGATAATCCGATTTTTGGCCTTAATGTCACGGTTCCATATAAGGAAAGTGTGTTGTCTTATTTAGATAGCATTGATCCTCTAGCTGAAAAAATTGGCGCCGTGAATACCTTGGTGATTGATCATCAACGAAAGATCCGTGGTTTTAATACCGACGGGCCTGGTTTCTTAAGTCATTTGACAGAGCTTGATTTTAATCCAAAGGGCAAGCGTATCGCCATCCTGGGTGCTGGCGGCACTACACGCGCGATCATCAGTGTTTTATGCTTGCTTCCTCAAGGGCCAGAGCGAATCACCCTATATAATCGCACCCGGGCCAATGCCGATAATTTAGTGTTGGAGATCGGTAAAAGGATCGATACACATATTGTTACTGTCGTTGATGAGCCAGAGGATTTGAACATCGAATTAGCCGATCTTTTGATCAATACGACTAATATGGGGATGAAGGACAGCGATCCGCTTTTAATTGATCCGGATTCGTTGCACAAGGACATGTTAGTCTATGATGTCGTTTATTCCCCGAGTGAAACAAAATTATTAGCTCAAGCTCGTCAAAGAAAGGCGAAAACAGCTAATGGTTTAGGGATGTTGTTTTATCAGGGTGTTTTGGCCTTTTGGCATTGGTCTGATGTAGAATTAGACGAACCAATCAAAAGGATTATGAGAAAATCATTACAAGAGGGAGCCCAAAAGGCTTAAACAGCGCGTCTTTTAATGTCGAAAGGTTGTTACGATGCTAAGCTTTGATATTATTATTTTTATCATTGGTGCAATGACGGGGAGTTTCCTTAATGTTTGTATTGTTCGTCTACCTTTAGAAAAATCAGTGGTATTTCCTGGTTCTCATTGTGTGGCCTGCCGCACACCCATTAAATGGTATGATAATATTCCTTTAATTAGCTGGCTTTTTTTAAGGGGCCGTTGCCGTGCTTGCCAAGAGAAGATCTCAATTCGCTATTGGATAGTTGAATTATTGACAGGAGTAACTTTTTTTTTATTTTATCATCATTATGGCTTGCAACCGGTTTTATGGCCGTATTTGGTGATGGTTAGCGGTTTTATTGTCGCTACTTTTGTTGATTTCGAATATCGTATAATCCCTGATGAGGTTTCCATTGGTGGCACGATCGTTGGAGTTGTTCTTAGTTTATTTGTACCACAACTTCATGGGGTTCATTCCCCATTCCTTGGAGCAGGGCTTTCATTGCTGGGAGTTTTGGTCGGTGGTGGATCTATCTATTTGATGGGAGTGATTGGAGATTTTGTTTTTAAGAAAGAAACCATGGGTGGGGGAGATGTAAAATTAATGGGCATGGTGGGGGCTTTTTTAGGTTGGAAATTGGCATTATTAACATTTTTTTTGGCTCCTTTTTTCGGAGCGGGTTATGGCATTGTCGAGAAAATACGCACCAAGGACAGCACTATTGCTTACGGCCCTTTTTTAATCATGGGTGCTCTGGTGAGCTTATTGTGGGGATATAAGATTATTGATTTCTTTATATCTGGAGGCATTTACCATTTATGAGAAGAATTTTACTGACGATATTTTTTTTCTTATGCTTTTTTTCGATATCTACCAGTTTTGCTACGCCACCGACAAGTATTTCTTTGAAATATGATTTGGTTAAAGGAAGTCTTCATGTGGAAGCTATTCATCCTTCATTTGATTTGCAAAAAAGTTATGTGCGTTTGATGATTGTTTATCTCAATGATGCGCAAGTAACAACGTTGAATTATTATCGACAAAATGATTATAATAAATTTATTGAAGACGTTCCTGTGAATGCTCAAATAGGTGATATCATTAAGGTTGATTTATTTTGTCAATTAGGTGGAGAAATGTCGCAAGAGTTAACGGTTACAAATCAAGCAGCTCAGCCTGATCAAAACAGTGCCACAGCTACAAAGGAATAAAAATATGCGTTATGGTATTTTGGTATTATTGCTTTTATTGTCTTTGCCTTTAATCGCCTTTAATGTTTCTGCACAACAAGTGGTTTCACAAGATACGGTTGTTCTAATTAAGAATATAGAAATGGCCGGTTTTGTTCTCGGTGATAAAAGTCAGTTTGTCAAAATCTTCAAACCTTACCGGAATAAATATTTAACAAGAGCTGATATGGATGAGATTCTCAAAAAAGTCCAAATTATTTATGAAGAACAAGGGTACAAAGAGCTTGTCTCGATCACGTATCAAGTCAATAAACACCGTTTGGAATTTACGGTCTTAATGACTTCTTAATGGAGGGACTGACATGCTGATATTACGCATCTTGGCATTGGTCTGCTTATCGTTTTTTCCATTATCTATAGCTTTTGCTCACCATGATTCTGATGATTCTTATCATCGCCTTTCAATTCAAAGCATGTTTCTGTCTTATAATTCGTTATCAAAAGTCCTGCATGTTGAGGCTGATCATCATGCCAGGGATGAAGAAGATCGTGAAGTCGATTATGTCAGTAAGATGACAGTATCTGTAAATGGTGATGAGAAGATCACCCTTCATTTTATGCATCAGAGCGATCCGGATATGTTTTCGGATGATGCATTGCTAAAAGCCAAATCCGGGGATGTTATTATGGTGGAGCTTTTTTCCGAAAGTGGCAGTGATAAGTCATTGAATTTGACAGTATCTGATGAAATAATCACAGAAACCAGAAGTGTTCAAACTGAAGGGTCTGAGACGCAAGGTTTTGAATCGCATTATTAGAATAGAAAAATGATGTTTATGGAAAAGAATATAGTCTTAATTGGTTTCATGGGATCCGGGAAATCAGTGATAGCTCGGGAATTGGCCAAGCGTTTGAAAGTGGAAATGATTTCGACAGATGCCTTGGTTGAAGCCAGGGAAGGGCAGCTTATCCATGAAATCTTTAAGTCCAAAGGTGAAGCGTATTTTAGGAATTTAGAATCAGATATAGTCAGAGAAATATCCTCTCGACGCGGTGTCATCATTGATTGTGGAGGCGGTGTGGTCTTGCGCAAAGAAAACTTGCCACATTTAAAGGCTAATGGTATTGTATTTTACTTGCAGGCAACGCCTGAAGTTATTTATGAACGAATTAAGCATGAAGGGCATCGACCCCTGTTAAAAACACCTGATCCCCTCGGGTGCATTAAAGAACTCTATCAACAACGACTCCCCCTGTACAATCAGGCTGACCATGTCATTGACGCCAATGACGCGTCCATTGAAGGCCCGATTGTCGAAATCCTTAAGAAGATTCAATAACTCCCCCAACCCCCTCTTTATAAAAAAGAGGGGACTCGTGAATATTCCCCCTCTTTAACATAAAGAGGGGTTAGGGGGAGTTCAAATGAGGGGGAGAGACAATGACTGAACAAGAAGCTTTGCTTGTTTTAAATGCGGTGCATGATTTGGGAGCTGTGCGTATCCGTAGGTTGGTGGCTTATTTTGGCAGTTCTTTAGAAGTTTTACAGGCATCTATTGATGAATTAAAGATCAGTGGTTTGATTCAGCCTGAAATCGCTGAAAATATATTCCACTTTTCTAAAGACAAATTCTTGCAAGACGAATATAATTTGATGCAACGTAAAGGGCTTGTGGCCTTGACCGTTGAGGATGATGATTTTCCTTGTTCTTTAAAACTTTTTGATGATTCGCCGGTTGTTTTGTATGTGAAGGGCGAAATCGAGTGCCTTGCTCAAAGATCGGTAGCCTTGGTCGGTTCAAGGGCGGCCAGCTATTATGGCATAAAATCATCTAAAACATTTGCTCAGGCTTTTAGCCGGGCAGGGATGGTGGTGGTTTCCGGTTTGGCCCGTGGCATAGATACAGCCGCCCATCAAGGGAGTCTCGAGGCTGGCGGTAAGACAGTGGCAGTTATTGGTTGTGGTTTTAATCACATGTACCCTAAGGAAAATGTTTCTTTAATGGAGAAAATTTCCAGTCAGGGTGCTGTGGTTTCAGAATTTGCCTGTGCCATGCCGCCGTTAAAACATAATTTTCCGTGGCGTAACCGTATCATCAGTGCTTTGAGTTTGGCGACAGTTGTCATTGAGGCTGGAAGTAAAAGTGGGGCTTTGATCACCGCAGATTATGCCATTGCTCAAAATAAGGACGTCTTTGTTTTGCCGTCTAATATTGATAGTGAAACAGCCTTGGGGAGCAATCAGTTGATTCAAGACGGGGCCAAGGTAGCTTTAAACCCTGGCGATGTTTTATCACAAATAAAAGAAGATTATCTGCCTTTAAGTTTTAGTGAAGCTAAGCCGGTGTTATTGTTAAGTGATGAACAAGCAAAAGTTTATCCGCACATCACTTTTCAACCGGTGCATTTAGATGAATTGATAAAACAATCAGGTTTGAATATTAGCAGTTTGATGAATATCACTTTAAGTTTAGAATTAAAACGCGCGATCAGGCAATTGCCAGGTCAATATTATGTAAGGATGAATAATGCCTAAGATTTTAGTTATAGTTGAGTCACCTGCAAAGGTTAAAACGATCAATAAGATCCTAGGAACGAAATATAAAGTCACGGCTTCCATGGGGCATTTGATTGATTTGCCCAAGTCCACGATAGGGGTGGATGTGGACCATGATTTTGAGGCAAAATTTATCGTGGTGCGTGATAAATTAAAAACCATGGCTAAACTTAAAAAAGAAGCCAAGGATGTCGAAGAGATTGTTATTGCGACCGACCCTGACCGTGAAGGAGAAGCCATCGGCTGGAATTTAGTTCAGCATTTGGCCAAGGATAAGAAAGTCAGTCGCGTTGTTTTTCATGAAATCACCAAGGATGCTGTCAAGAAAGCCTTTGAACATCCTCGTGAATTTAATCGTTTATTAGTTGATGCCCAGAATGCCCGTCGGGTATTAGATCGCATTGTGGGTTATCAAATCAGCCCCTTATTATGGAAAAAAGTAGGCTCTCGCCTGAGCGCCGGTCGTGTTCAATCTGTGGCTTTACGTTTGGTTGTTGAGCGTGAGGAAGCCATCAAGATCTTTGTCCCTCAAGAGTATTGGCAGATTGCTGTTGATCTTCAGAAAAAAGGTATCAAAGATATTTTAACGGCTAATTTGGAAAAAATTGCTGGTGAGAAAGTTGATTTAAAAGCGGAACCATTAACTAATAAAGTGGTCGTTGAAATTAAAGAATCTGAGTTCAAAATTTCAGGAATTAATACTCGACAGGTTAAACGCAATGCCCCAGCCCCGTTTATAACGAGCACCTTGCAACAAGAGGCTTTTGGCAAATTAGGATTTAATACTTCCAAAACCATGATGATCGCTCAACAGCTTTATGAAGGTATTGAGATCGGCGATGAGGAGCCTGAAGGTTTGATCACCTACATGCGTACGGACTCTGTTAATATTGCTGCTGAGGCGATAGAAAAGGTCAGGGCTTTGATTAAAAAAGATCATGGCAAGGAGTATTTACCTGAAGTGCCTAACAAATTTAAATCTAAAAAAAGTGCCCAGGAAGCGCATGAGGCCATTCGCCCTAGCGATGTTAATCGTAAGCCTGAAGATGTTAAGCAATATTTGAGTGATGAGCAATACCGTTTATACAATCTTATTTGGAAAAGATTTATCAGTTGCCAGATGATGCCGGCTATTTTTGAGCAGACTAAGATTGAAATTATGAGTGGGCGTTTTCAATTTGGTGCGTCAGGTTCAATTTTAGCTTTTCCAGGGTATTTGACGACCTACATGGATAATGAAGAGCAGGATGTAAAGCTTGATCCTTCTTTATATGCGGAGGGAGATGTTCTTAAACTTTTAGAGGTCAAACCGAGCCAACATTTTACCAAACCACCGGCGAGGTATTCGGAAGCAAGTTTAGTCAAGGCTTTGGAAGAGCAGGGAATAGGTCGCCCGTCAACGTATGCGTCTATTATTCAAACCTTGGTCTTTCGTAATTATGTCTTGCGTGACCGCGGTTATTTTACAGCGACTGAATTGGGTATTCGTATCTGTAATTTGCTTGTCGAATATTTTAAGAAGGTCATGGACATAGGTTTTACGGCTCGGATGGAAGAGGAATTAGACTCGATCGAAGATGGGACGAACGCTTATGCCAAGGTTTTGAAAGATTTTTGGGGACCTTTTAAAGAAGAGTTAGATTTTGCGATGGCAAATATCCAGAAGACGGAGCTGACTATAGAGAAGGTTTGTCCCGAATGTGGCAAGCCTATGGTCGTCAAGTGGGGCCGTCGTGGCCGTTTTATCAGTTGCACAGGATTTCCTGATTGCAAGCATGCCGAAGCCTTCACGACGGGTGTTAAATGCCCTACAGAGGGCTGTACGGGAGAGCTTGTCGAGCGTCGTTCCCATAGGGGTGCCACCTTTTATGGCTGCAGCCGATACCCCGAATGCAAGTTCATCGCCAATAAATTACCTGTGTTAGCCAATGACCAAATACTTAGATAAATTCTTTACCTATCTTGAAATTGAAAAGAATTATTCCGCTCATACCATCCTTAATTACCGCATTGACTTAGAAGAGTTTTTCAAGTTCCTAGGTTCAGTCACCGTGGATGTGGTTGCGTATCCTGATTTGCGCCGTTTTTTAGCACAACTTAAAGGCCGAAATTTAAAACCACGAAGCCTGGCGCGTAAGCTTTCAAGCCTGCGTTCTTTTTTTAAATATTTACAACGTGAGAAAGTTATTCAAACTAATCCCGCTAAACTTTTAGTGACCCCCAAATTAGATAAGCCCTTGCCTCATTTTATGAGCGAAGAAGAGACTGTCCAGCTTATTGAATCACCCAAGACGGGCAAGATTAATTCCATGCGTGATAAAGCAATTTTTGAGATCCTTTATTCAACCGGGATACGCGTCAGTGAATTGGTTGGTTTGAATGTGGAGGATGTGGATTTTTTTAGCAATATTATCAAGGTCATGGGCAAGGGCAAGAAGGAGCGTATGGTCCCGATTGGAGATCAAGCGCTAAATGCCCTAAAAGCGTATATGGACAGCCGTCGAGTGGAGCATCAATTTGTTTTTGCCAATAAAGGGGGCACACGTTTAAGTGATCGCAGTGTTCGCAATATCATTAATAAATATATCTTAGAGCAAGCCATGTCCCAGCATGTCACGCCGCATATGTTCCGTCATTCTTTCGCCACCCATCTGCTTAATAATGGGGCTGATCTACGTTCTGTGCAGGAACTTTTAGGTCATGTGAATCTATCCACCACCCAAATCTACACCCATTTAACGACTGACAAGCTCAAAAAAGTCTACGATAAAGCCCATCCCCGCGCGTAATATAGATATAAATTTTGAATGTTATTTAGAGTATCAAAGGTTATAATAATAAAATGTTTTTATTATATGACTTTATATTCTTTATCTACGCGCTGATTTACCTTCCGTATTTGCTTTTAACCCGAAGATTGTTTTTTGGGTTTGAAAAGCGTTTTGGGGTTTTTTCATCGGATGAAAAAAGGTTAATTAAAGCCAAAGCCAATATTTGGGTGCATGCGGTCAGTGTGGGTGAAGTGATGGTTCTTGACGGGTTTATTGACCAGATAAGAAAGGATTATCCATCCTATCAGATAATAGCCACCGTGACGACTAAAACCGGCTATGAATTAGCTCAAGCGCGTTTGAAAAATAAAGCCTTGGTAATCCCTTCTCCCATTGATTTTAGCTTTGTCGCTAGACGTTTTGTGTCTTTGATTAATCCAAAAATCTACATTGCCGTTGAGACTGAAATTTGGCCTAATCTGTACAGGCAATTATTCATTCGAAGCATTCCTTTGGTGGTCATTAATGGTCGTATCTCGGATAACTCTTTTGGGCGATATAAGGCTATTCGTTTTTTGTTGAAAGGAATTTTAAATCAGGTGCAGCTTTGGTGCATGCAAAGTCAAAGGGATGCTGATAGGATTTTGAGCTTAGGAGCTGAATCTTCAAGAGTCCGTGTGACAGGAAATATTAAATTTGATGATCTTCCTCAATCCTTGGGATCGTCCATCGATAATTTTATTGTTAATAAGGATGAATGTTGGTGGGTGGCAGGAAGCACACATCCTGGTGAAGAAGAAATAATTCTAGATGTTTATAGTAAAATTTTTAAAGATAATCCGCAATGGCGCTTGGTCATTGCTCCCCGTCATATTGAGAGGGTGCCTCAGCTAATTGAGTTGATTAGTGGGCGTGGATTTAAGGCTATCAAGTTTTCTAATATTCCCCCTTCCCTTACCCCTCCCGCCAGTGGAGGGGAATCAAATGATGTGATTGTTGTCGACACGATCGGTCATTTGCGGTCTTTGTATTCAAAAGCTTCCTTGGTATTCGTGGGTAAAAGTCTGTGTGTTGGTGGAGGGCATAATGTGATTGAGCCGGCATTTTATGGCAAGGCTATTATTGTTGGGCCTAAGTGTTCTAATTTTCGGGATATCATTGCTTGTTTTAAAGAGAGAAAGGCCATTGTGCAAGTTGATGATGCGCATGCTTTTGAGATGGCTGTCAAAGATCTTTGTGCGGATGGCTTAAAGCGTGAAAGATTGGGAGTATCAGCCCGAGCTGTGATTGCGGCTAATCAGGGAGCGACCAAGCGCAGCTTGGAACATATCGCGGGACTTTTAAAATGAATCAGTACCTGCTTACAATCATGAAGGGTCAAAGGCAAGGATTTTGGGCCCAATTGATAATCTGTTTTTTATGGCCATTTTCGATCATTTATCGTTTCGGTGTTTTTTGTCATCGAAGTTTTTATCTCCTTATTGGTGCTTATAAGGCTCCCAAGCCGGTTATTAGCATCGGTAATATTACTGTTGGTGGGGTAGGCAAGACACCTTTGGTCATTTGGTTGGCTCAACATTTGCAAAGAAAAGGCCTTAAAGCTATTATCTTGATTCGTGGCTATATGTCAGAAGCTTCAAAGGACAGCGATGAAGTGGATATGATCAATGAGCAAATTCCCTTTATTCCTGTTTTAGCGGGCAAGGATCGGGTCAGCAATATCCGTAAGTACAGCAATACTACCCCGGTCGATCTTTATATCGCAGATGATGCTTTTCAACATTGGCCGCTTGATCGAGATTTAAATGTGGTGGCCATTGATGCGGTTAATCCTTTTGGTAATGGTCATCTGCTGCCCGCTGGGATTTTACGGGAAGACGTATTGTCTTTAAAAAGGGCAGATGTTTTTATACTCACTAAAATTGACGGTGCCAAACAAATCCAAGTTTTAACATCTAGGCTTAGAGAGATCAATCCTCAAGCTTTGATTGTAGAAAGCATTTATAAGACTGCTGGGGCTATAGGAGTTTTTGATAGTGATATTTTAACTGAGAGTTTTTTAAAAGATAAGCCGGTGGCCGCCTTTTGTGCGATTGGTGATCCTTTGTCTTTTGAATTAAGTTTAAAGAACTCAGGGGCCACGCTTGTTCATTTATTTACCTTTATGGATCATCATATTTATCAAAAGGATGATGTTGAGCGTATGGTGAGATTTTGCCATGAAAAAGATCTTCAAGTGATTGTTACGACACATAAGGATGCGGTGAAATTAAAGAATTATAAGGATCTTTTTTCAAGTTTGCGTTTAGTTTATATACCTATTCAATTAGAGATCACTAAAGGGTCTGATGAGTTTATTCATAAAATCATTTCAATTTGTCATCGTTAAATCAGCAGCGAAGTTATTTATGTTCTTGCCGATGACCTTTTCACTTTGGCTTGGGCGTTGCCTGGGCTGGATGGGTTATTATCTTTTATCTAAAAAGAGAAAAGTTGTTTATGCTAATTTAAAGACAGTTTTTGCTCAAGATCATTCCCCATCACAAATACGGGCATTGAGCAGGGACGTTTTTATTAATTTCGTTCAAAGCATTGTTGAGCTTTTATGCCTTCCTAAGATCAAACGCATGGGATTAGGACAGTTAGTGTATTTAAAAAATAAAGAAAATATTGATGAGGCTTTAAGCCGTGGCAAGGGCCTGATTTTCTTGGCCATTCATTCAGGTAGTTGGGAATTAGCTAGTATTGTCGGTAGCGAGACGGGTGCTGTGTATCATGTGGTGGCTAATGATCAGTCCAAGTTGCCGCAACTCGATAAAATGCTCAACGAATACCGGACGATCGTGGGAGCTAATGTTATTACTCCTGGTGTTGCGACTAAAGAAATTATCAGAGCCATGCAACGCAATGAGATAGTTTCTTTGGTATTGGATCAGGGGGGCAAAACGGGCTTGGTTGTCCCATTCCTCGGAAAAACAGCATCGATGTCAACCGGGGCTATCCGTTTGGCATTAAAGTATGGATGCGCCGTGTGCCCTGTTTGGATTGAGAGGCTTGATAATGGTAAACAAAGCTTACGGGTTTCTCCAGCCTTATCACTTGAAGTGACAGGGGATGCAGAAAAAGATATTAGAGTCAATGTGCTTAAAGCAGTTCATTATTTCGAGCATTTATTAAGAGAGCATCCCGTTGAATACATGTGGTTTTACAAAGTCTTTAAATATTCCAATCAGGCTAAGATCGTCATTTTGGATGATGGACGGACCGGGCATTTGCGTCAGTCCCAGGCCTTAGCCCGCCAATTATCAATAAATTTGAAGAAAAAAGGGAAGATTTCAGAGGAAAATATTATTACATTGCGTTGGCGTTCTCCAGGGGCTATTTCCATGTTTTCTTTTTATGCTTTTGCGGCACAGTATCTTAGTTTTTTAAAGAGGGAAGATTGTTTAAAGCTTTTTCTGACGGACGATTCTTTTAATGAGCTAATGAAATACAAGGCTGATTTTGTTGTTTCCTGTGGTTCTCAGGCTGCAGGGGTCAATTTCATATTAAGTCAAAATCATCAGGCTAAATCTATTTCCATTTTAACTCCTGGTCTTTTGTCCAAAGAGCGATTCAATGTTGTTGTTTTGCCGGAACATGATAAACCTCGTGCGCCTCGACGGGCACGTCTGATCACAACCAAGGTATCGCCTAATTTGATCAATACCGATTATCTTAAAGATCAAGGTGAAGGATTGCTTAGGCATTTTTCACATTTAAAGTCAAGCGTGCGTACTAAATTTGGTGTTTTAATCGGAGGAGATACCAGTGGTGTTAAGTTTGATGAGGCTCAAATACGTGAGCTTCTTGGTCAAATTAAGGATGCCGCGCTGCATTATAATGCAGATATTTTATTGACCACGTCCAGACGAACCCCACCTGCCATCGAGCAGATTATCAGTAAGGAACTTAAGAATTTTGAACGTTGCCCTTTGTGCATCATTGCCAATCACCGCAATATCCCGGAAGCTGTTGGGGGGATATTAGATTTATCTGATCTGCTCATTGTTTCAGGAGAAAGTATTTCCATGGTTTCTGAAGCTTTGAGTTCAGGCAAACGCACCATCGTCTTTTCTCCTCACGGCAAATATGGTGAAAAGCCCCGGGATAAATATGAAGATTTTGTATTGAAATTAAATGATCAGGGGTATTTAATGATAAGCTCTGTTTACGATCTAAAAGCCAAAATTACGCAATTATTAAACCGCAAGATAACTTTAAAGACACTGGATGACCAAGGTGTTATCCAAAGCGGACTAGAGGCTATTATATGAAGCGCACATGGTTACGAGTAAGAGAATATTCTCTTACTCGTAACCCGAATGTCTTTTACAAAAGTTTTAGGATTGACCCAATTTGGGTTTAATTTGTTTTTTGAGCTCACTTTCATTTTTAGGCTAAAATTTTATTTTGTAAGGGAATCCTGAGTCGAAGGACGAAGGATGTCTGAAATGTTCGAGTTATGTCTATCTAGAGATAGACATAACGAGTTTTTCAGACACCGCACAAAATATAATTTTGGCCGTTAATAAAATGAACCGTGAGCGAAGAAAAATAAATTAAGCCTAAATTGGGGGCTAGCAAATACAATATTTGGGTAGGGTGTTAAAATAAAAACTATGAATATATTACAGATACTTCCAGAGTTAAATGTGGGTGGGGTGGAGACGGGGACTGTGGACTTGGCTAGATATTTGGTTAGCCAGGGGCATAAGTCTGTGGTGGTTTCCCATGGCGGAGCCTTGGTAGCACAGCTTCAGTCGGAAGGATCAAAACATTACACCCTGCCAGTTCATAAGAAAAATTTCCTGATCATGTATTTGTGCATTGGCAAACTTGTGACCATTATCAAGGATGAAAAGATCGACATTGTTCATGCCCGTTCTCGAGTTCCTGCCTGGATCGCCTTTTTTGCCTGCCGTCAAACCGAAGCCCATTTTTTAACCACCTGTCACGGTTATTACTCTTCACATTTATTTAGCAAGGTGATGGGTTGGGGGAAAATGATCATTGCTATCAGTGAGGTTATAGGGCGGCACATGGTTCAGGATTTTGAAACCCCCGCCGAAAATATCCGGGTTATTGCCCGCAGTGTAGATGTGGCAAAGTACAATCTTCCTCGAGCGCCCAAAGCAGATAAGAATAGTTTTACAGTGGTGATAGTCGGACGTATCACGGCGCTTAAAGGACATCCATATTTCTTAAGGGCCATGGCCCGGGTGATTCATCAATTACCATCGGTCAAAATCCAAATTATTGGCGATGCTCCCGTTAAAAAACAAACTTACAAGGATGAGTTAGTTTTATTGACCAAGCGCTTGGGGATATCAGAACGTGTTGAATTCTTGGGTAATCGTCGTGACATTCCGGAACTTTTAAGTAAGGCGGATTGTTTGGTTTTATCAACAATCACTCAAGAGGCTTTTGGTCGTGTCATCATTGAAGCTCAAGCGGCCGGTGTTCCGGTGGTAGCGACCAAGGTGGGTGGTGTGACAGAAATCATTGAGCATGAAAAAACAGGTCTTTTGGTTCTGCCTAAAGATATCGATGCCATGGCTCAGGCAGTCTTGCGGATTTTAAATAATCCTGATTTTAGTGCCTCAATGGTCGTAGAAGCCAAAAAGAAAATAGATGCCCGCTATACCTTAGCGCACATGGCCGATGCCACCATAGCTGTTTATAAAGAATTGATGCATTCGACAAAGATCCTTATTATAAAAATGACGGCTGTGGGAGATGTTGTTTTATCAACGGCAGCATTGAGGTCTATTCGTTATAAATTTCCTAATGCTCGGATTTATTGTTTAACATCTTCACAAGCCAGTGCTGTCCTTGAAGCCTGTCCTTATATTAACGAAGTGATTGTTTTTGATGCTGAAGCTAAAGATTTTAAGTCACTGATGTCCAAGGCCCAAGAGCTGCGACGCTATCATTTTGATAAGGTGGTCGATTTGCAAAATAATCGTGTGAGCCATCTATTATCTTTTTTGGCATTATCGAAAGAATCGTATGGTTATAATAATGGTAAATTCGGGTTTTTATTATCCAAGCGCATCAAGAATAATATTCGGGATATTCCGCCGGTGGAGCATCAATTCCGGGTATTGAAGATGATGGGCATTGATTATAGCCCGGAGTTAAAATTAGAATTGACACCGTCTTCCAAGGATGAGGCCTACGTGCAGGAATTGTTGGACAGCGAGTGGTTAAGCGGTTCACATCTTTTTGTGGGATTTAATATTTCAGCGTCTAAAAAATGGCCAACTAAGAATTGGCCATTGGATCATATAGTAAAATTGTGTGATATCCTAGGCCATAAGAATATACGGGTTATCTTAACCGGTGAAAACAAGGATAGGTCTCTCAGTCGGAGAATAATTGCCAAGGCTCGAGCCAAACCTGCAAGCTTTGTTGGGAAAACGAGTATTATGCAGTTGGCAGCATTAATCAAACGTTGCCATGTGTATTTGTCCCCTGATTCAGCGCCTTTACATTTAGCTGCAAGTATGCAAGTGCCGATCATTGCTTTTTTTGGCCCCACTGATCCAAAACGTCATATGCCTCCAGCAGATCAAAAGGTGATATTAAATAAACCCATGAAATGTTCTCCTTGTTATTCAGGTGTCTGTAAGATCAAGACTCACGCCTGCATGAATGAAATTTCTCCAGAAGAGGTGGCTCGAAAGGTCATGCAATTTATCAAATGAAAATCTTATTTTTGACAACTCATGCAAATACCGGGGGCATTACCAGTTATATTTTGACCTTGGGGGCAGCTTTAGTTAAATTGGGGTATAAGGTATTTGTTGTCTCCAGCGGCGGGGATTCGGTACCTATGATGGAGGCTGTAGGGATTCAACATATTCAAATTGATATACGCACCAAGTCGGAAATTCATCCTAAATTATGGTTAAGTTTGCCTGTTTTAAAGGCTTTGATTCAAAAAGAAGGTATCAATATCATTCATGCTCAGACTAGGGTTACGCAAGTGCTGGGTACGGTGCTAAGCCGTTTGACGGGGGTTAGAATGATCACGACCTGTCATGGTTTTTTTAAACCCCGTTGGTTTAGAAAGACATTCCCCTGTTGGGGGGTGGCTGTGATTGCTATCAGTAAACCGGTATCCCAACATTTAAGTGTGGATTTTGGAGTGAGCCAAAAAGATGTTTATTTAATCTCAAATGGGATTGATCTGAATCGTTTTGTGATGACCACTGAAGAGCGGCGTCAGGAGATTCGACAGAAAATGGATTTTCAGGATGAGCCACTGGTGGGTATTGTTGCGCGTTTGTCAGATGTCAAAGGGATTGATGTTTTAATCTGTGCGATGCCAAGAATTCTTGAAGCCATGCCATCTGTTAAATTAATGATCGTAGGACAAGGAAAAGAAGAAGCAAATTTAAGAAAATTAGTGCAGGACTTGTCAATCAAGGCAAATGTGCATTTTAGGGATACCATTCAACAAACCCAGGAGATTTTGCCTGCCTTTGATGTTTTTGCCATGCCCTCTTTGATGGAAGGATTGGGCTTATCCGTCATGGAAGCCCAGGCTTGCGGGATTCCCGTCGTGGCTTCCAAGGTTGGGGGATTGGTTGATTTGATTGATGATGGGAAAAGTGGTTATTTGGTTGACGCTAATGATCCTATGGCCTTGGCTGATCGTATTTTGGATATCTTTCGTAATCCTGAAGTTTCTAGGGCAATGGCCAAAGAGGCCCGGCATAATATAGAAAAGTGGTTTTCTTCTGAAATTATGGTAAGAGAAACTGTTCAAATTTATGAACAATATTCTTGTTGTTAATGTCAATTGGTTAGGGGATGCGGTATTTTCCATCCCCGTTTTTAAGGCGCTTAAAAGGACGTATCCGCAGGCGCGTCTAACCTGTTTGTGCGTACCGCGGGTCAAAGAGGTCCTGCAGCATTGCCCGTATATCGACAAAATAATTATTTATGATGAAAATGGCAAGCATCGTTTTCCCTGGCGGAAGTGGAAACTGATCAGGTATTTAAAGAAAGAAAAGTTTGACGCTGCTTTTTTGCTGCATCGCTCCATGACAAGGGCATTGATAGTTTATTTGGCGGGAATACCTTTGCGTATTGGTTATGGAAAGCTAAAAGGATTATTGACCCATCCGGTAGTGATGAAAGCCGAAGATATTCATCGTTGTGATTATTATTTAAAGGTTTTAGAAGGATATGGGATCAAGGTTCAGGACCGCTTATGTGAATTGCGTTTAAACGCAGGGGATATGCAAAGTGTAGAGGGTAAACTAAACAAGGCAGGTATCAGTTCAACGGAAGATTATGTTGTATTAAATACGGGCGGGAATTGGGATCTGAAGCGTTGGGGTGAAGATTCATTTGTGATTTTGGCTAAACGTTTGAGCGAGGAATTTCGAGTGAAAATTGTTTTTTCAGGTGCTGTGAAAGACAGGCAATATTGTCAAAGCATTGCGCAAAGGGCCTCTATATCAGCTGCCATCTTAGCTGGAGAGACGAGCTTAGGAGAGTCATTGGCGCTTTACAAAAGGGCCGTGGTGGTGATTTCTGCCGATTCAGGGCCTTTGCATTTAGCTCATAGTGTGGGGGCTGATGTGATTGGTATTTTTGGTCCTACCCGTCCTGAAATCACGGGCCCTCGTGGGAGCGGACGTTTTCAAATTCTTTTTAAGGATGTGGGGTGCAACAAAGCGCCTTGCTATCATTTAAGTTGCACAAATAATGTGTGCATGCAATCAGTGACGGTGGATGATGTTTGCAAAGCTTTCCAAAAAATCCGCGCTTAAGCGAATCCTAGTCGTCAGTTTGACTAATATTGGGGATGTGGTCCTTACATGCCCGGTGATTGATATTTTATGCAATGATTTCCCGGAAGCCCAAATAGACGTGGTGATAGGTCCTAAAGCTGCTTCACTGCTTGAGGGTAATCCTAATCTGCGGATCAATGTTTTTGATAAACAAGCCACGTTAGCAGAGAAAGTCGCTTGGTTCTTAGATTTATACAAAACTAATTATGACCTGGTGGTGGATTTGAGGCAAACAGCCATCGCTCTTTTTTTAGGGGCTCGTTATGCGACGCCAGTATTCTTAAAAGAGATCGCCACGTCGCCTTTAGCTTCTCGCCATGACATAAAGGGAATGCATAAAAAAGAGGTTCATATAAATCGTTTGCGTCGGGTTTATGATTTTGATACTCTTTCAGAGGACAAAAAGGCCATTTTAACGACAACAGAGGATGAACATTTCTTTAAAAATGAAGTGGCTCCATTTTTGCAGGGAGCAAATTTTGTTGTAATTGCCCCTGGAGCCGCGGATTCTGCCAAGCGTTGGCATGCTAAAGGTTTTGCCACGGTGGCGGATCATCTTTCAGCTACTCAAAAAATAATTTTTGTGGGGGATGATAAAGACGCTGTCATTATCAATGATATTCAACGGCAAATGAAATCATTGACGCTTTCACTGGCCGGCAAGGTCAATTTGCGTCAATTGGCCTTTCTTTTAAAGCAATGCTCATGGGCTTTGACGCATGATAGTGGTGTGATGCACCTGGCTTCCTATTTTAATGTGCCTCTCGTGGTTCTTTGGGGACCGACGGATATTCAAAAATATGCACCTTGGAGCAAGCGATCAGTTATTGTCAGGCGTAATGAAAACTGTCAACGCTGCCTTGACCCGAAGTCTGAAGTGATTCATAATTGCATGTCTTTTATTGAAGTGAATGATGTTATTAAAGCAAGTACCCGGTTATCGGAGGTTGATCATGAATACAACAATAAGCTCAGTTGATATATCCATCATTGTTCCCGTTTATAAAGAAGAGGCTAATATTTCTCCGTTCCTCAAAAGAACGGAAGCCGTCTTGGTCAAGATGGGGCTTAGTTATGAGATCATATTTGCCCTTGATCCTTCTCCTGACCGCACGGAGGAAGTGATTCTTGAGGAGATCAATCGCAATTCGAATATCAAGCTATTGGTTTTTTCCCGAAGATTCGGCCAGCCTGCGGCCACCATGGCGGGTATTTTAGCCTGCTCAGGAAAAACGTGTGTGGCCATTGATGTGGATCTTCAAGATCAACCTGAACTTATTGAACAGCTATATACGAAATTAAATGAAGGCTATGAGGTGGTTTATGCCAAGCGCCGTTCCCGTCGAGGTGAGACGTTAATCAAGCGCGTTATTTCGCATGTCGGCTATACGGTGATCAATCATTTTAGTGATGTTCAGATCCCTCGGAATACGGGGGATTTTCGTGTCATGACCAGGCGTGTGATTGAGGAGTTGCGCCGGCTTAATGAGAATCATGGTTTTCTGCGTGGCTTGGTGGCCTATGTGGGATTTAAACAAACCTTTATTGAATATGACCGTGATGAGCGTTTTTCCGGGAAGGGCAATTATAATCGCCTTACAGGTTCACTTAAAATTGGATTGAATGGTTTGATTTCTTTTAGTTCAAAGCCTTTATCTATGATGTCTATTGGTGGATTTATCCTGGCGGGTTTAAGCTTTTTGTTAGGCGCTTGGTATGTGTTGCAGAAATTGCTAGGGTTTGATCTAACACCAGGGCTGTCGACGACAGTTTTGGTCGTGACTTTTTTTGCTGGGGTGCAATTATTGGGCTTAGGTTTGATCGGAGAATATGTCGGGCGTATTTATGATGAAGTCAAGAGACGCCCCATGTATATCGTTGACCGGCAAGTTAATTTTAAACAAGGAGCTGGTTAAGTGGCAAAGAAATTCATTGTGACGGGTTGTGCTGGTTTTATTGGGAGTAGTTTGGTTGATCGTCTTTTATCACTAGGGCATGAAGTGATAGGGGTTGATAATTTCTCTACAGGTCAGCGTGAATTTATTGAAAAAGCAATGACGTCACCACATTTTCAGCTCCTTGAAATTGATTTGCTTGATCTTCTTTCTTTAAAGAAGGCTTTTACGGGCTGCGAGATGGTTTTTCACCTAGCCGCTAATGCTGATGTGCGTTTTGGTGTTAATCATCCGGAAAAAGACCTGGAGCAAAATACCATTGCGACGTTCAATGTCCTTGAAGCCATGCGGGCGAATGATATCAAGAGAATTGCTTTTTCTTCGACAGGCTCCATCTACGGCGAGTCAACAATTATCCCTACACCGGAAAATGCCCCATTTCCGATCCAAACTTCTCTTTATGGTTCATCCAAGCTGGCGGGAGAAGGCTTGATTCAGGCTTATTGTGAAGGGTTTGGATTTAAGTCCTGGATATTTCGATTTGTTTCGATTTTGGGAGAGCGTTACACCCATGGCCATGTTTTTGATTTTTATCGTAAGCTGCTCGAGAATCCTAATGAATTAACAGTTTTGGGGAATGGTTTACAAAAGAAATCATATCTTTATATCCAGGATTGTTTAGATGCCATTCTTTTTTGCATGGATCATTTTAATGAAAAAGTGAATGTCATTAATTTAGGGACTAATGAGTATTGTCAGGTTAAAGATTCTATCGGTTGGATCACGGAGCATCTGGGTTTAAAACCAGCTCTTAAGTTTACTGGCGGGGAACGTGGATGGATTGGGGATAATCCTTTTATATTCCTAGATACCAAGAAGCTCAATGAGGCAGGGTTTAAACCTCAATTGAGTATTAAAGCATCGATCATCAAGACATTGGAATATTTGATCGCCAATAAATGGATACTGGAGAAGCGGTAATGAATGTCTGTGTTTTTGGCCTTTGGCATCTGGGCAGTGTGACGAGTGCCTGCCTGGCAAAATTAGGCCATCAGGTCACTGGCCTGGATTTTGATCAAGAAGTGATCAAAAGCTTGAAGAAGGCTAAAGCTCCCTTGCATGAGCCGGGATTAAATGAGCTTCTCCAAGAGCAGATTCAGGCTGGCCGATTATTATTTAGTGCTGATCCCTCGAAAGCGATTAAAAAAGCACAAGTGCTGTGGCTTACATTTGATACGCCAGTCAACGAGCGTGATGTTGCGGATATTAAATTCCTGGAGAATAATTTTAAGAAAATTATGCCCTATATCAATGCCGGGACCGGCATCGTTGTTTCTTCTCAGGCACCTGTCGGTTTTGTGGGCCGGATCGAGAAGGAATTTAAGAAACAGTTTCCCAATAAAAAATGTTATTTTGCTGCGTCTCCTGAGAATTTAAAATTGGGCAAAGCCTTGGATGCGTTTTTAAACCCCGATCGCATCATCATTGGCGTGCGGGATCAACAATCTAAAGAGATGCTTTTACCATTATTTTCTTCGATCACTCAACGATTAGAATGGATGAGGGTAGAATCTGCTGAAATGACCAAGCATGCCATCAATTCGTTCTTAGCGCTTTCCGTATGTTTTGCTAATGAAGTAGCTTCCATTTGTGAGCAAGTGGGCGCAGATGCTAAAGAGGTCGAACGCGGGCTTAAAACAGAAGTGCGCATTGGCCCTAAAGCCTATCTTAAACCTGGTGTGGCTTTTTCCGGAGGCACCTTGGCCCGCGATATTAATTTTTTAACTGATTTAAGCGATATGCATCAATTGCCAGCATTCTTGATCAGATCCGTTAATCAAAGCAATGCTTTTCATAAGACTTGGATTGAACGTAAATGCCGTGAGCTTTTAGGGAGCTTAAAAGGCAAGACGATTGCCATTTTAGGGTTGACCTATAAACCCGGGACCGATACCTTACGCAGGTCTTTTGCTATTGAAATCGCGCAAGCGCTTCATGCCAAGGGGGCCCGCGTGATAGGTTTTGATCCAGCTATTAAAAGTATTCCAAAACTTCTTTCGAAAGTTATAGATTTAAAGCACAGCGTCAAAGAAGCGCTTGATGCGGATATCATCGTCATTGCAGTTGAATGCCCTGAATTCTTAGCGATGGATGAGGCTATCATTGATCTGATGAAAAATAAAATCATCATTGATCCCAATGGTTTTATGGCCAAATTAGTGGCCGATAAGGGATTAAATTATGTTTTTGTTGGAAAAGGAATCTTATGAAATTAAAAGGCCGCGTTGCCGTCATTACCGGAGCGAATCAAGGATTAGGCGAAGCTATTGCCATCGAATTTGTTAAGCAGGGGGCGGATCTTTTTATCTGTGCCCGTGATCACGGGAAATTATTGGATGTACAAAAGAAATTAGAGGGCCTTGCGGCCAAGGGCCAAAAAGTCCATGCCATGGTGGCTGATGTGTCCGATGAATCTGCCGTCGAAAAATTAATGAAGACGGCCATTGATACTTTTAAGCGCGTTGATATTTTGGTGAATAATGCTGGTGTTTACGGACCTAAAGGCCCGATCGAGAAGATTGATTCCAAAGATTGGATGAAGGCCATTGAAATTAATTTAGGCGGTGTATTCTATTGTTGTAAACACCTCATGGCTCATATGAAGAAGAATGATTATGGCAAAATAATCAATCTCTCCGGCGGTGGGGCCACGGCACCGCTTCCTTTTATCAGTTCCTA
>Ga0302280_1001103_pt1 | contig 22962 bp, 29 predicted proteins | sample III_Fen_E1_1_FD_198771 | JGI IMG/M metagenome (GOLD analysis project Ga0302280, IMG submission 198771) | Peat permafrost microbial communities from Stordalen Mire near Abisko, Sweden - III_Fen_E1_1 | ecosystem: Environmental > Terrestrial > Soil > Wetlands > Permafrost | place: Sweden: Abisko... | reverse complement strand
GACAGAGTTAAATGTTGTAAACTGTTCAAACTTAACTTCAGAGAAATTACAAGAAGTTTTAATTCAATGTAAAAACTTAGAAACATTATGGTGTTTTAATTGTCCATCTTTAACTAGTCTAGATTTAAGAAATAATATAAACTTGCCAACATTACAGTGTAGTTATTGTACATCTTTAACTAGTCTAGATTTACGAAATAATATAAACTTGACAAGATTATATTGTCATTCTTGTACATCTTTAACTAGTCTAGATTTACGAAATAATATAAACTTAACAAGATTATATTGTCATTCTTGTACATCTTTAACTAGTCTAGATTTACGAAATAATAAAAACTTATCAATATTATATTGCCATTCTTGTATATTTTTAACTAGTCTAGATTTACGAAATAATAAAAAATTAGAAACATTAGGGTGTTCTTCTTGTACATCTTTAACTAGTTTAAATTTACCAAAAGGATACCACGGTGATATAAATTACTCTAATTGTCCTTGGATTATTCAAAATACAGAATTCTCTAACAATTTACAAAAACTAATTAAGCTACAAAAATGGTATAGAAAACTAGTATTAATTAAATATATGAAATCTAAACAATTTATAGAGTGGGTATATGCTCCAAATAATATAGGAGGAAGTTTATACAAGAAATGGTTACTTAAAAATTTAAAATAATAAAATTGAAATTATTACTTCATAATTTATGAGATAATTATATAAATAAAATGTGTATGATTTGTACTGGAGAAATTTACAAAGAAGATCTCAATACTTTAGTCGAATTAGATGTTTCATACTGTCCAAACTTAACTTCGGAAAAATTACAAGAGATTTTAATTCAATGTAAAAACTTGAAAGAATTACATTGTGATAATTGTACATCTTTGACTAGTCTAGATTTACGAGATAATATAAATTTAACAGAATTATATTGTTCAGAGTGTACATCTTTAACTAATCTAGATTTACGAAATAATATAAACTTAGAAATATTACAGTGTTTCTCTTGTAAATCTTTAACTAGTCTAGATTTACGAAGTAATATAAACTTAAAAATGTTATTGTGTTCTTATTGTACATCTTTAACTAGTATAGATTTACGGAGCTACTCCGAAGGAGTCACATCCTTTGGATGTGTAAACTTGATAACATTTGGGTGTTCTTATTGTACATCTTTAACTAGTCTAGATTTACGAAGTAATATAAATTTAATAGAATTAGATTGTTTTTATTGTACATCTTTAACTAGTCTAGATTTACCAAAGGAATATGATGGATATATGGATCGTTCTAATTGTCCTTGGATTATTCAAAATACAGAATTCTCTAACAATTTGCAAAGATTAATTAAATTACAAAGATGGTATAGAAAACTAGTATTAATTAAATATATGAAATCTAAGCAATTTATAGAGTGGGTATATGCTCCAAATAATATAGGAGGAAGTTTATACAAGAAATGGCTACTTAAAAATTTAAAGTAATAAAATTGAAATAATTATCTCATACATGTATGAGATAATTATCTATACAACATGTGTATGATTTGTACTGGAGAAATTTACAAAGAAGATCTCAATACTTTAGTCGAATTATACGTTTCATACTGTTCGAACTTAACTTCAGAGAAATTACAAGAGATTTTAATTCAATGTAAAAATTTAACAATATTACGGTGTAGTAATTGTACATCTTTGACTACTCTAGATATACGAGAAAATAAAAATTTAAAGATAATAAATGTCAATTTTTGTAATATACCTAGTATAGATTTACGAGAAAATAAAAATTTAGAAACATTGTGGTGTGTAAAATCTCATCTAATTAATATAGACTTAAACGCAAATAAAAAATTACAAAATTTATATTGTCGGGAGTGTAGATTTTTAATCAATCTGAATATATCTAATTTATCATCTAATTATGACAGTAAATGTCCTTGGATTTCTCAAAATGAGAATTTCTCTAGTAATTTACAGAGTCTAATTAAACTACAAAGATGGTGCAGACGTATGAGAATGATTAAATATATGAAAAGTCAAGAGTTTATAGAGTGGATTTATAATCCTAGTAATATAGGAGGATATTTACACAAAAAAGCTTTGGAAAAATTTCTTGTACATAACTAAACAATTTATCATTTGCAAATGATAAATGTTCTAATTAAAATTGATTTCACGTATTATAGTCTTTATAAAATTGTACCACCAAAAGATTACTTTATAAACATATAAAGAATAAATTATGTCCAAAAAAATAGATGAAATTCTAGATGACGATGTTTGGGATGTTATAAAGGCTTTATTTGAAGAGAAAAATTTAGCAAGTCATCAGATTGATTCTTATAATCAATTTATAAACGAAAGTATACCAAATATCTTTGAATCGTCTAAAATATCATTTGTTGGTGGAAATCTAGTAGAATTTGGAGAACATATAATTGAAAAACCTATAATCTCTGAAACTAATGGAGAAAATCATCCATTGTATCCTATGGAGGCAAGTTACAGATCAGCAACTCTCGAATCTCCATTATATGTGGATATTATTCATTCTGTAAATGGTAAGATGAAGAAGATTTATAAAAAGATTTTATTTGGATATATTCCAGTGATGACAATGTCTTGCTTATGTAATACTACAGATTTAACAGACGAAGAGAAATATAAGGTTAGAGAATGTTTATACAGTAAAGGAGGTTATTTTGTCATTAATGGTGGAAATAAAATCGTTGTGTTTCAAGAGAGATCTACATTTAATCAAATCAATGTCTTTAAAAACAGAAAGAAAATACCCAAATACGATACATACAGTGAAATACGGAGTTTAGATTCGATACATTCTACCAATACAATCGTAGGTACTTTTGATAATAAACCATATATTTATGTCACTCTTCCATTTATCGCAGAAGAAAATCCTATTCCATTGATTATAGTGTTTAGAGCTCTAGGAATTATAGAAGAAGAGGATATAAAAATGTTACTTGTAAATGGATCCGATATAGAAGATTCACCCGAATTAGAATCAATCTACGAATCATTGATACATTCTTTTGAGTACGCCTATGAATGTAGAAATCAAGATTTTGCTTTAGAATATATAGGTAAAAAAGGTAAAAAATATTCAGATGAATTTGACGATGAAAATAAAGAAATAACTGAAGATGATAAGGATTTAATAAGGCTTCAATCTATATCCTATGCAAGACATTTACTAGAATTTGAATTCCTTCCCCATGTGGGTAAGAGATTTGAAGATAAAGCTTTTTTTCTAGGACTTATGGTTAAAAAAGCGTTGTATAAAAAAATTACAGATAGAGATCATTTCGGTAATAAATCAGGGACAGCTGTAGGACCTTTATTAGCTAGTCAATTCTCTGCATCTGTGCGAAAGATACTAAAAAATATACAAACTGAAGGAGAGAAGAATAAAAATTCAAATATAAATATACTTCATTGGGTAAAGGATGTTATTATTACAAAAAATATGAAGAATTGTATACTATCCAATCAATGGATAACAAAAAGTTCTAAAAATAATGGAAACAATGGTATTTCGCAAACATATGAGAGATATAATTGGTCCTCTGTATTTGCAAATATAAGAAAGATAGTAGCACCTGTGAAAGCGGAAGGGGGTAGAATCTTGTTACCTAGAAATCTACATGGAAGTCATTGGATGGCTGTTTGTAGTAAGGATACACCAGAATCTAAAAAAGTAGGTTTGTTAAAGAATTTATCTGTAGCGTATCATTCTACTAGTAATTCAGATTCAAATGTTTTACTAGATCTTGTTGACAGTTATCCAGGAATTCTATATGTAAACCAAATAATTTCCAAAGAAAAATACAAGGATATTTTTAGTACAATTATCTCTATAAACGGTGTAATGAATAGATTAGTAAAAAATGCAGAAAAGTTTTATAATTATTTTAGACAGCTTAGAAGAGACGGTGGTTTAAATTTTGATATTTCTATATTCTGGAATAAACAAGAGAATGTTATAGAGTTTGATACAAAAGAGAATAGATCGGCTAGATTCTGTTTTATAGTGAAGAATAAAAAACTAATTTTTAATCGTAAACATTTAGAGAAAATAAAAACTAGAGAATGGGGACATTCTGATTTGGTTGTTAGAGGAATAATAGAGTTGATAGATAAAAGAGAAGAAGATAATTGTATAATAGCTTTATATCCTAGTGATTTAAACGATGGTACAGATTACACTCACTGCGAATACCATCCTTCGCTATGTAATAGTGTATCTGCTATTCTTACACCATTTGATAATAGTAATACAGCTACAAAGAATTCATTCCAATGTGCTATGGGTAAACATGCTATAGGAATTTTTGCTTCAAATTATACTAGCATAATCAATGGGACATTTAGTATACCTATCTATACTCAGAGACCTATATCTCAAAATAGATTAGCGCATATTCTAGAAGCATATAAATTGTCTTCAGGTATGAATATAAAAGTAGCTGTTTATCCCATGCATGGTATGAACCAGGAAGATTCTGTATGTTTTAACCAAAGAAGCGTAGATAATGGGTTGTTTTCAGTATTAAAATTTGATAGTTATTATGGTGAAGAAAAAGAGAACCAATTCTCTAAAATATTCTTTACAATTCCTACTAAAGATAATTGTGAAAAGTTTAGTGGTAATTCTAGTAAATTAGATGAGAATGGTATTATTAAACTTGGTAGTCTTGTAGAAGATGGAGACATTTTAATAGGAATGATCTCTGAAAAAGTAGTAGAAAATAAAGAAAAGAAGAGAGTAAATTGTAGTATAGTTCACAAGGGAGATCCAGTCAGAATATCCTGTAGACAAATGGGTAAAACTGTACAAGGATACACTTATTGTTATATACAAACTGTAGAGCTTAGAAAGCCTGAAAATGGAGATAAATTCTCATCTAAACATGCACAGAAGGGAGTATGCGGATTTATATATCCATATGTTGATTTTCCTTTCGATCCTTTTACTGGAGAAACATACGATATGTGTATAAATCCTTGTGCATTTCCCAGTAGAAAAACAGTAGGACAATCTAAAGAAGGTAATTATAATAGAATTATACTAGCAGATTCAAAATTAAATAAAAATAGGACAAAAGGCTATGTTTGCAACTATGTAAAAAATACTGGTTTCTTTGATAAACCTACGATAGATGCAACATCTCATATTAAAAAAGATTTTACTCAATCTAGTTACTACAATAGTTTATCAGAAGAGGATAAAGAAAAATGTGTAGATCCTTGGATGGAAGAAGATTTTATGAATTTAGGATTAACTAAAACTGGAGAGAAAATGTTGACAGATGGAGTAACTGGAGAAATGAATAAATTTCCTACATTTTGCGGAGTAAACTTTTACGAAAGATTAAAGCATATAGCCAAGGATAAAATACATTCTAGAGCTAGAGGAGCAAAAACAGCTATATCAAAACAACCATGTGAAGGTAAGAATCTTGACGGAGGCTATAAAATTGGTTATCAAGAGAAAACTTCTATAGGCGGACAGGGAGCATCTGGAGTATTACATGACAGATTGTTAGATCAATCTGATGCGTACTTCATGTGGATGTGCGATATTTGCGGATTAGAAATTATAAAGAAAAAAGGTGAGAAAAATTTAGGATTTTGTAATGTATGCGGTTCTAATAAAGTCAGTAGAAGGAAATTACCATATGGTGCAAAACTATTGAGTCACGAATTAATGTCTATGAATATAGTTCCTCGTTCTATTACAGAAGATTTTAAAGAATTTAGTATAACTGTGTAAATGTATAAAGAAATATTCTCATCATTTTAACGATGAGAATATACAGTAAAAATAAAAAATTGAAAATTTATTTCATCTTTTATAGATGTTTTATTAATTATTATTTCTAACAATTATTTATTATATTCGCTAAATATGGGTAATATGTCAACTAAACCTACTCCTGTACAATCTCCTATTTTTACTCCAATAGTACAACAAACTATACAAACTCCTCCTGTTCCTGAACTAAATTTCTTAAAAAGAAAGATCTATACAATTCAAGAAGAGACTCTTTCTGATGTAGAACCTTGTAAAAAAGTAAGATTTGAAAATATTATCAAACACAAATGTAGCTACTGTGCAAATAAAAGAGAATTAAGAAGAGGGTGTACTTACTGTAATTCCAAGAATAAAAAACTTGCAAATGAGACTAATCCAACTTTAATCTCTTCTATTAGTCATAGAGATAGAAGTATATTTGTTTATAAGGGACAAGTATATTATAAATCTACGGGAAGACATTCTTATTGGAAAGGTATGATTTTTCCTTGTAAACATACAGATGTTAAAATTCTTTTAAAAGATAGAACCCCTGTAGAAGTAAAACATTCTCGGATTTTTATTAGAAAAATACCAGATTTAATAGCATTTATTAATGCTGATAACCCAGTATCAAAATGTGAAAAAGGTTCTTATCTATATTTATTAGTAGAAGATTTTATGAAAAAATTTAGTACATTATCACAGATAAAAACATCTTTTTGTTTTGGAGGAGGAATTTGGGAATCTATCTATGGAGAAAAGATTGCCAAATATTTTATGTTTGATTTGCTTCTAAAAAATACACTTGGCTGTTCGGATCATAGTATAATCGATATAGATGATCCTAACGCTTCTAAAAAAGTCGGCAAATTTGTAACTAAACAAATGTTTGGATAATCTTATTAGTCTCTTATATCACTATATAAAATTAAAGTGATATAATTATTGTATTATATAATGGGACATGTCCAAACAAAGATTATTAAATTTATTAATAACTCTGAAGAAGAGTTTAATATAAATAATATTAGGATAGAAAGACATTCGATTAAATTAAAATGTAAGGAAATTTATGGTGTAGAATGGATTAATTTTAAAGGCGAAAGATTTACTATATTAATGTTCTATCTATCAAAAAATGGATTTATACAGATATTACAGCAAGATTTTAATTTCAGTATTTTCTCTGACAACGACTCTATCGTATTTAATTAGTTTCTTCTTGAATATTCAAGAAGAAACATTCTTTGAAAGATTTATCTATTAAATTGTAGGTTCATAGATTCCATCTTTGATATACCTTGATTAAGAGCAAGCATAGGATTATCAGTTCTAGCTAGAGTATTTCGTACAGTATTTTGTACATAGGGATTTGAAGTATTTAAGCTCATATTATAAGTTTGACCGGTTTTAGTTCTTGTTCCACCTACAGCTACAGTAAATTGAGGAGTTGAAATGATAGGTACTCCTGCAGCAAACATTCCAGCTTGAGGAGCTACAGAGTATTTGAAGCCATTATTTATGTTATTACAAGACATATTATTATTTATTTAGTTAATAAAATATTGATTAATGAAGTAAAAAAATTGAAATATTAAAATATTATTTCTGATAAGTATACAATAAACAATGGGTAATAATAAATCAAAGTCTAAATCTAGTAAAAACATTATAAATAATATCGTCGCAAATGATATAAATACCTACTCTAGAAATTATCAGGATGTGCAAAAAGAACCGGTTATAGAAGAAAATATATCAAAATCAGCGAAAGAAGTTAATTTTGCAAATGTTAGAGATAAATTACATAAAGAATACAATCAATTAGAACCTATGTTTTTAAAGTTTAAATGTAGAAATATTTATGAAAATAAATATCCTTATATATTCATTAAAAATGAAAAATTTGAATTTAAAATTCAATTCAATATATTTATTGTTCTCAATGTAAATCCAAAAAAAACAGTGGGAATTTGTCAGTTTGGAGACGAGGATAAGTATACACAATTAAAAATCGATGTAACAAAAACTGTCATAGATTCTCAGGTAGAAAAAGAATTTTCTTATTATCATACATATTTACCTGGTAATTACAAAAATAGATTTGTACTATGCTCTTTAGAAGGAAAAAAGGGATTATTTATTATTTGTCAAATACATAGGAAAGACAAAGATTATTGGTCTTTTAATAAAACTAAACCTTACAAGGCAAATGATATACTAAGATCGATTGAAAATTTCATTCATAATGTTACAGATACAACTGAACCTATATTTGAATATACCGCTGAAAATGTACAAGAACCTATAATAAATCCACCAGAGTATGAAAAATCTATATCTCCTATATATTTAGATTTGTAATTAAATATATTTACTTCATTCATATAATGAAGTAAAATTGAAATAATAAATTTATTATCTTGTAATTAGTACAAATATAAAATGAGTGACACTAGAGATATAGTTTTACAATGTAAAGCTACATTGGAACAAACAAAGGATGAAGTTGGAAATTCTATATTTTCAATGGTCATAATCTTACCTTGTACAAAAGGTTCTTATTTAGCTTGCTTTAGACTTGTACATGAAAATTATCTAAAAAATTTAGAACAGATTTGTTCTTCTAATAATCGCTCTCAATTTATTGTAATATTAGGTGTTAAAAACATTGAGCAATTCAAGACTGGATTGACATTTATAAATTTACCATATAAATTACCTATATTTTCATTCTTTCCTCATATTGTAGAACAAATGATAGAGTGTTAAATATATTTACTTCATCAATTGATGAAGTAAAACTTATCTCCTTTTCTGAGGCTTTTTAACTAGAATAATATTGTCTGCCTTTTGAGACTCTATTCTCTTGTCGTAATCTATCTGATGTTTATCTTTCATATAAATTGTAAATTCTCCTAGATCTTCAGGATTAACTTCTATTTTTAATGGATATCCTTTAAATTTAGGAGAATAAAGTTGAATCTTTTTTGAAACAGTTTGAAGTTTAGTTAGATACTTCATTTTATTAGAGGGAAAATCCTCTGAATATAAATCTGTAAGTTTTATCTCTATTAAATCTTTGTTTTTTTCATTATTTTCTTGAGAAGATTCTTCGAGATTATTAGAGACTAATTCTTGTATATTTTCTTCGATATCATTGTAAGAACAAACTTCGTTCTTATTAAACAAACTTAATAATCTATTAATCTCTTCAGATTCATCGCTTCCTGCTATATTAATACTTCCATCTATTTTGTAGAATGAATACTTTTGTTTCATAATAGATGTTTTAGCGTGAACTTTCTCTGTATTTACATTGTAATAAATTCTTCCTTTAATTTTACTAGTTTTTAAGGCTTGAATTGCAGAATTAATAAACTCCTTAATTTCGTCTTCTTTATTTATCTTTTTTAACAAAGGAATTCCTCCTAAGGATTTACCATCAAAAATTATATTGTTTTCATTCTCTATGTCCTTCTCAGTCTTTAATTTACCTATAATAATTTTTGATTCGCATATTTTTCCTCCCATATCATAACTAAATTCTAAATAATTACTCTCCTGTATAGTTACAGTTATAGTTTTACCAGATAATAGTTTTTTTACTTTCTGGAATTTTATAGAAGGAATAACTATTGGAAAATGAAAATCTTCTTTTGAAAATACAGGAGTTAAATCTGGAAGAGTTTCATATTGTATTACAGTAGAAACTATTTCTGATTCACTGTAGTCTGAATCTCCATTTGATTTAGAGTTTATTTTCAATATGAGATAATTAGGATTATCCTTTGTTATTATAAAAGTAATAGAGTTTTTTCTTTGTACGCTTTTAATCTGTTTTTGTACATGTTTAAAATTAAATGATATGGATATATCTGCTGCAGATTTATAAGGAGATATTATTTTATTTCTATCTATAAAAAGGCGATACAACATAGTTTTTGAAATGTCGTGATCTTGTAGAATCATTCCTTCTTTATTTATATTTAGTGTAGATCTGGACAAAGAATTTGCCAATATATCTAATATAGTTTTTATTGCATATCCTTTAGTTATATCTATATAATGCGAACTATTTTCAATGCTATACATTATAAAATCAAAATTGTACCTTTAATATAAAATTATTTTTTTTAATTTTATTTTACAACCCATTTAAATAAAAATTAACAATATACATAGATAAAATGGATCTTGATATTGTGTCTAAAATAAATCAATCGGATGTATACAATGAAAACGACGATGAAAAACACTCTTTTAGAGTTCCATCTTTTATACAAGAAATTGTAGTGCAAAATACTCCTATAAATCTCAGATCAGAAACACTTTCCACGTGGAAAGATCTCAACGAATTACGGTTATTATATTTATGTTTAGACAAGGCTCTAGAAAATAAAAGATTTAAAAGCTCTGAACTTTATGAGTTATTTATTAATTTTATCAAAGATTGTATAGATAATGGAATGGGAATTGAATGTAATTATTGAATATTTATTCTATAAAATTCAAAACATATTTTTACGATAGATGTTACTAGATCTTTAGATATACTTGTATTTTTAAATCCTTCTTTAATTATCAGATACAAATATGAGATATCTTGATCTATAATATATCGAAGAAATAACAATATTACAGAAGCTTCTATTTTATTCGAAGCTAATACATGTAAAGCTTTATTATTAAGTAATGTTTCAAATACACTATCTTGAGATACATTCATGGGATAGTTAGTGTACAATTGTTTACCTTGATCGTTTTTACAATCATAAATTCTGTGCAAAATATCATTAAATAATGCTTGAAAATTACTGATATTTCCTACAGTAAAATTTATCTTTATATTCTTTGGGAGCAACTCTAGTATGATTTTCTTTCTAGAGATATGTATTTTTTTGTTTGTTTTAATAGAGAATTTATTTCCATTCATCTTTATATCTACTAGGGACTCATCCACTAAACAATTATTTATTGTTGTAAATAAATTTCTTAAATTAGACATTTCTACAAGTTAAATATAGTATAATTTATAGAAGACAATTAATTTCAATTTTATTTACTTAACTTTGGTTAAATTTAGTTAAGTAATCGATCTGCTCTGAAAGTATTACAATATGAGAATGTCGCTATAATCCTCAGATTTATAGTTTAGTACATGATCTTCGTTTATATATTTTTTATACAGTCTTTGAAAGAGAAAATTATAATCCCTTTCACACTCATATTTTGCTAGAGTTTCTTTTATTTGTTTTTTATTCACATCTTTATTGTATAAAGAATAAAAGAATTTCAATAAAGATTTTTTCTCAAATACACACTCCTTGTTAAACTCTCTATCTATTTTGTATTCCATGATATCTTGGGTAGTATATCTGTCACCTTTATTCTTGTACATTTCTCGAATATAAGTATATTGAGATAAATATCTCATAAAATTACTATATTTATCATCTTTTAATTTATGATACAATTTATCTTTTCTTTATAAACATCTTCCTCTATATCACTACATTCGTCTATAAAATATCTATAATTGTCAACCAAATATTTACGAACTTTTTCACTCTTAATATTCATATAGAGACTATTTGGATCTAAATACTCTTTACTGGTATTCTTTATTAACCATAATTGATTATCTTCGCTTTGTTTTATAATTCTATCTGTAAATTTTTTTATACTAATATTCATGTTTGATAATTACTATAAAATATAAAATAGATGAAATAAAATTTCAATTTTCTCATCACTATATAGTGATGAGGCAAAATCCAACTGACATTTATTGTTCTTTTGATAAAATCTCTCTATCAGATTTTGGTACAAAAACTGGAGCATTTGGATTAAGAATCTGTTTACCTTCTCGTAAATTTATACTAGTCAAAGATGTATAAAGATACTGCACTGTTTCTAAGTTTTTATTATTTCGTAAATCTATGATAGCTGGTTCTTCTCTAAAATTTGATGGAACGAAAACTGGAGCATTTGGATTCATATTATAACGGGGAACAAAGACTTTAGCGTTTGGATTGAGAGTAAACATTTTAAGTGTAAAAAGACGAGAATAAATTAGAACAAATTTGTTTATAAAGTATAAGATGATATTACTAAAATAGATAAAATAAAATTTCAATTTTTTATTCAATCGAAATTATATAAAAATTATTTTATTTAATGATAACAATGGCACATACCGATACAATTATATTTTCTGTATTTATTACAGGTCTAGTATTATTAGCAATTTATACTATGCATACTAAAGATAATTATTCTGTAGAAAGTTCTACTGGAACTATTATAGATTTGGCTACCCCAGTAGATTCTGAAGAAGATATTCAAATGATTGAACAAGTACACGAGGATAGTTTTGGTACAGGAGAGGGTCTATATGGCCAGCAGAAATCATTTATTCAAATTTAAATATTAATTACTTCATATTTTATGAAGTAAATTAAAATACACCGCTTATGACCTTGCGAATACGGTAATATTTTAGGTATTTATTCTAGGGAAATCTGTCCTAAATATACATCTTTTGCCTTAGTATCTTGAATATAAATCTCTGATAAAATTACACCATTTTCTCTACTTTTTACAGTCAATTTCTCTCCTAATCTGTAACCATCTATATTATTATTTAAATATGTCATATTTTGAGAGTATCCTTGTGGTTCATTTTTATCACCGTTTTTTCTACCATTAACATACCCTTGTAATTCTCCTCTGTAATGTATAGATACTCCAAATGGAAAATCGTTATGTATATATAATCCTGTAACACTAGATTCTGATGCGAATCCTCCATAATATCCGCTATATTTATTTGCTCCATAAATTGTAGAACCTAGAAACATAAATTTATTGAACGATTTCAAAGTAAAAGGTTTGGTTAAAACTCTATTTTTTATATCCTCTATATAAACTATAGAATTTGGCTGTATTTGTCTTTTGAACATATCATGAGAGAATCCGACAATATGATTAGGCTGTATTGTAGCTAACTTTTGTTCTCTATTATCTTGAGCCATATAAAACAAATTAATATCAAAGGGTAAAACGTTCATAAATGTATAGGGGAGATTCTTGTTAGTATTTGCTGCATTTCTTTGCATAAAATCAGAATTATATTGTGTTATTAATTCTAATTTAGTAGCGTCCATTATAATATTACTCGTTTAATTATTTTTTATATTTTGTTCTTATTATATTGTTCGCAACTCCGCTTCTAATAACATAACTTATTATTATAACAACAATTATAGCAGAGATAATCCATTTTTTATAATCTCTGTTTTTATACGGAGGAAGAGTAAAATTTTCATAAGATAGATTATTATTGTTGTCCAATACTATAGGAACTCTAGTATTCAAAGGCGCTATACCTTTCCACAGTTTTTTACCATCTTTAGTCTCTATTTCTAAATAAATAGCTCCTGAATCTCCAAACTTCATATTCTTTGATTCTCCAGCATAAATCTCTCCTCTTATCGCTTCGAGAGTTATACTATTATTTTTTAACATGTTTTTTATCTCTGAAGCATTACCATTATAAATATAAATATCTTGATTAGTATTATTGTGTATACTAACACTCATATATTATATATAAATATTTGTTAAACACATTTTTAATTAAAGATGATTTAATTTTATATAATCTTCATAATGAGCAAATTTGAAGACAAAGTATCTGAATTAGAAAAGCAAATATCTAATCTTACTGAGAAATTAGAAAATACTCCTGTATCTCCTGTAACACCCTCAAGTACTTCAAATTTAAAAGAGAATATATGTAGTACACTTAAACATTGTAGCTTAAAATTATATAGTATTGTTGCTGTAATACCAGTAGTTTTATTCATGTTTTTGTACTTTGTAAAACCTAGATTTGTTAAATCTAAAGTAGGTTCCAAGTATGTACGAAGTAATAAAAAAGTATTCTCCTGGACAATCTTTTTATCTATAATATTATGGGGATTTGTGTATGGATATAACAAGTATAATAGTCTAGGATATATTTGTTTTTAAATTTACTTCATAAAAATATGAAGTAAATAAAGTGTATGAAACCACTATTCTTGACAATATTCCTTTAATAATTTCTTTTTATGCAAATATCCTCCCATATTATTAGGATTATAAATCCATTCTATAAATTCTTGAGATTTCATATATTTAATTACTAGTAGCTTTCTATACCATCTTTGTAGCTTAATTAATCTTTGTAAATTATTAGAGAAATCTTCATTTTGAGAAATCCAATGACAATCAGAATAATTTATACAATCTTTGTATTTTTTTGGTAAATCTAGACTAGTTAAAGATCTACAAGAATAACAACTTAATGTTGTTAAGTTTTTATTATTTCGTAAATCTAGACTAGTTCTGCAAGAATTGCACCCTAATTCTTTTAAGTTTCGTAAATCTAGACTAGTTAAAGATCTACAATAATTACACTCTAATATATTTAAGTTTATATTATTTCGTAAATCTAGACTAGTTAAAGATGTACAATGAGAACACTCTAATTTTGTCAAGTTTATATTATCTTGTAAATCTAGACTAGTTAAAAATGTACAAAAAGAACAATTTAATGTTATTAAGTTTATATTATTTCGTAAATCTAGACTAGTTAAAGATGTACAAGAACACTCTAATGCTACTAATTTTACACTCCATAAATGTAGACTAGTCAAAGAGTGACAAGAATAACAATATAATTCTTCTAAGTTTTTACATTGAATTAAAAACTTTTGCAATTTCTCTGAAGTTAAGTTTGAACAAAATGAAACATTTAACTCTGTCAAAGTATCGAGATCTTCTTTGTAAATTTCTCCAGTACAAATTATACACATGTTGTATAGATAATTATTTACTTCATCGGTCGATGAAGTAATATTTCAATTTTATTATTTTAAATTTTTAAGTAACCATTTCTTGTATAAACGTCCTCCAATATTAGTCGGTGAGTATATCCACTCTATAAACTCTTGAGATTTCATATATTTAATTATTAGTAGTTTTCTATACCATTTTTGTAGCTTAACTAGTTTCTGCAAATTATTAAGAAATTCTTCATTTTGGGATATCCAAGCACAATTAGAACAATCTATATTACCGTGGTATCCTTTTGATAAATTTAAACTAGTTAAAGATGTACAATGAAAACATTCTAATATTGCTAAGTTTATATTATTTCGTAAATCTACACTAGTTAAAGATTTACAAGAATAGAATAATAATTCTTCTAAGTTTATATTATTTCGTAAATCTAGACTAGTTAAAGATGTACAAAAAGAACACCGTAATGTTTCTAAGTTTATATTATTTCGTAAATCTATACTAGTTAAAGACGTACAATTAACACACCATAATTCTGTTAAGTTTATATTATTTCGCAAATTTAGACTAGTTAAAGATGTACAACGAGAGCACCATAATGTTAATAAGTTTATATTACTTTGTAAATCTAGACTAGTTAAAAATGTACAAGAATGACAATATAATATTTCTAAGTTTATACATCCCTTGGATGTGATTCCTTCGGAGCTACTTCGTAAATCTAAACTAGTTAAAGATGTACAAGAGAAACACCATAATGTTATCAATTTTATATTACTTCGTAGATCTAGACTAGTTAAAGATGTACAATAAGAACAATTTAATTTTATTAAGTTTTTACATTGATTTAAAACTTCTTGTAATTTCTCTGAAATTAAGTTTGAACAAAATGAAACATTTAACTCTGTCAAAGTATCGAGATATTCGTCGTAAATTTCTCCAGTACAAATTATACACATATTGTTTAATTATTTACTTCATCGACCGATGAAGTAATATTTCAATTTTATTATTTTAAATTTTTAAGTAACCATTTCTTGTATAAACGTCCTCCAATATTAGTCGGTGAGTATATCCACTCTATAAATTCTTGAGATTTCATATATTTAATTATTAGTATACGTTTATACCATCTTTGTATTTTAATTAATCTCTGCAAATTATTAGAGAAATCTTCATTTTGAGTAATCCAAGGACATTTAGAACAACCTATATATCCATCATATTCCTTTGGTAAATCTAGACTAGTTAAAGATTTACAATAGGAACACATTAATTCTTTTAAATTTATATTATTTCGTAAATCTAGACTAGTTAAAGATGTACAAAAAGAACACCATAATTCTTCTAAGTTTATATTACTCCATAAATCTAGACTAGTTAAAGATGTACAATTATAACACCATAATACTGTTAAGTTTATACATCCTTTGGATGTGACTCCTTCGGAACTACTCCGTAAATCTAGACTAGTTAAAGATATACAATTAGAACACCATAATGTTACTAAGTTTATATTATTTCGTAAATCTAGACTAGTTAAAGATGTACAAAAAGAACATTCTAATGTTTCTAAGTTTTTACACTGAATTAAAATCTCTTGCAATTTCTCTGAAGTCAATAGATTACATTCCGAGACATTTAACTCTGTCAAAGTATTGAGATTTTGTTTATAAATTTCTCCAGTACAAATTATACACATTTATTATTATCTCATAAATTTATTTTACTTCACTGACCGGTGAAGTAAAATTTCAATTTATAATTGAAGACCGATGTCATTCTGAGCGATATCTCCGCAATTTACCTTTGTTAATTCGCTTATTATAGTAGCTTTATCTTGACCGTATTTTTCTACAAGTTCTATAGCGGCACTTTGAGCTGCATCTTTACCGCATTTAGTTACTAAAGCACTACAAGCAGATTTTATATCATCGCAACCTCCGCAAACTTCTCCAGCTAAATCGTCACAATAATTATAATCGTAATGTTCTCTACATTTTCTATAAACAATATATCCTAATAGTAAGACTATAATTCCACCAAGAATCATATTAAAAGACTTCTCATTCAGCATATTAATTAATATTAAGATTATTTCATAAAGATTATAAATATATTTTTATAATGAGTGAATGTTTATCTTGTGTAGCTATAGCTCCAAATAATTACAGAAGATATATGAATGATATTGTACCAGATAGTAAATTTAATTGGTTTTTATGCGGAGTAAGAGTTTACGATGAAAATACAAAATTATATTTGTTAGAGGTTCCTTCAGGAGTAAGATTTTATTCTCCTAATAATGGAGAATCTTACAGATCAAAGAGTGTAAAAGACAATATAGAGTCTAAATCTTCTGAAAAAGTATTAAAATTGTTTATAGCAAATGAACAAGAAAATATTAACAATTTAAGAGATTTTAATGAAGATTTTATTATAAATGATAATGTACTGGATTTATCTAGTGGGATATTTAACAAAATGGATTTATTTGTAAATCTCTTGTATGACAAGTATAAATATGACGGAGTAGCTGTAGTGCATAATTGTAGAGAAAATTCGACTTTATCTTCTCCAATGTGTTCAGAATCTTCTTTTTATTTTAAAAAGGATTCTGTTCATATAAATGTAGATGAAAGATGTGAATTGATTTCATTCTGTAAAAAATACAATAAAAGTATTAGATCAAAGATAGAGGAATTTCCTACATGCGAAGAGATTGAAAGTGTTTTAGCAAAACATAAGAGAGAAGCCGTATGTAGAGTTCTCTATAATTATGTACTAAGTTATCTTAAATTATTGTAACACATAACTATTTCTAGTTATGTGTAAATTGTCTATCTTGTATCAAAATCTGTCAATGGATGATTCTTTATAAAATGTTGATAACCTGACATAGAATTAGTATATATTGTATCATCGATTTTCTCTATCTTTCCATAAAGAGAATGAGTGGCAGAAAACTCTTCTATCCATGTATAGTGATCTGAGACTATTTTACCTTTTATAGTCCAACCTGAAGAATGATCTTTTGTAAATGTTTGATATCTAACATCATCGCCAAAAATTTTTATTAAGTCTGTTTCAAGTATATTTACACTTATACCATTTAATACTTGATCCGCTTGCAGAATACTAATATTTTTGCTTTTTAGATCTATTTTAAATTCGTAAAAATCTACAGCAATTCTTTTTAATTCTTTCTCTAAATTTATTCTATCATTTACAGCTAAATTTATACTAGAAATTGTATCATTAATATATTCTTCATAATTTTTATAGAAATCGTCTTCTCCGTGTGCATCTACCATAATACCAGGCCATTGTATATATTTATGAATATTTTCTACTGTAATACCATTTTTAATAATATCCTCTACAAGAGACGAAATAAATTCATCTTTATAGTCTTCTCCATTATTTGGCAGTAACTTTGATTTGATAATTTCTATAGTATGAATATAAGACATTTCCATTAAATAATAATTGATAGTTTTTATTTATATTAAAATTCTATTTCAATTTTATATTTAATGATATTATATGAGTGAAGACTTAGATAATATTATAGGTTACTGGGTAGAAGACGTACCTTATTTTTGGAGACAAGATAAACTAGAATATACCGAATGTTACAGGTATTATATTTTTCCTAACGAAGATGGTCAAAAACCGTTCAATAAAATAGTAAAAGATATTATAAGACCTTGCAGTAAAATTGTATCGAATTATTTCAAAACCATAAGAACTCTAGATATGGTTGGAAAATACGAGATTAGAATGAATGGTATAAAGTTACAATTACCTGATATATCATATAAATATCAAACTCATATATTGTACGATCATATAAATAGTAAATATACTAGCAAGAATATTAAGTCTTTAGTATTAAATAGAGAAAATATACTGGTTTCCTCTTCATCTAAAGCGTATTCTCCCTTTTCTATAATTGCAAGAAAAACTAAAAATACTACTTTAGATTATACAGGTTCTAGATATTTACTTACTTTATTTTGGTATATTAAAATTATTAAGGAAAATAAAAATAAAAATACAAAATTACTTTTAAATATAGATTTTGATAAATCTTACGATATGAGATTTTATCGTATAAGAATAGATATAGTAAATAAAGAATTTACAAATATATTTATATCTAATTATCTTGTGCAAATGTTTAATATATTTTTTAACTATTCTTATGTGAAATATATCTATATATTTGTAGCATTCCATACAAAAACGATTGGGCATTTAAATTTATTGTCAATAAACAAAGATTTAAAAACTATAGAATTATTCGACCCTTACGGTTCTACTTTTATTAGAGAGGTCAAAACTAAAGATATCATATATAATATAGTAGAGAAATTACAAAACGAAGATTTAAAATCTTTTACACGATTATATACAGAAGATATATGTTATATTTCTTTTCAAGCCATAGAAGGAATGGAACAAGATGTAAGACCTGGAGATTATAGAGGATTTTGTCAATCTTGGAGTATGTGGTTTTTAGAGATGAAAATTAAATATCCTGATATTCCTACAGATAAATTGATCAAAAAATCTATACCAGCAATTATAGATAAATATACAACCTTAAGAAATTTTATTAGACTATATGCTATTGACATGAAGGAATATTACGATGAAATGTTAATCAAATTAAACCTAGGAAATGTGAAAAAAGTTTTAACTGAAGAACAAATAACTAAACTTCGTTTGTATTTGTAAATAAAATAACATTTAGTAATATTATATGAATGAAGAAGAAGATTTAGATAATATTATAGGTTACTGGGTGCAAGATGTACCTTATAATTGGGGGTTAATATTCGATCAAAAGTCTTCGATGTATACCTATGGAAGGGAGTATATAATACCGGATGAAAAAACAAAACATAAATTTGACCTGGCCCAGCAAAGAATAAACTCATGCGACAATTCGATAGGAAAATACTTTAGTTCTACAAAGCATATTTTTGATGCAACTGATTTAAGAATGAATGGTAAGAAATTAGTATTACCTAGTCTAGTTTTTCGATTAATAGACGTTTGTAATTTATATCAATATATTACTAGTAAATATGCTAGAAATGTTTGTTCTATAGAATTGAAGAAAGAAAATATATTAGTAAGTAATAAAGATATAATGTATTCTCCTCAGCTATCTATAGTGAAAGAAAAAGCTAAAAATTCTCTAATAAATTTACCTCAAAAATTACAAGATTTATTTACACTGTTTTGGTATACTAAAATAATTAAGGAAAATAAAAATAAAAATGTCAAACTATTTATTCATATTGATAGAGAGATGATTAAATTTAGATTTATATCCCATTTATACACTATCCGAGTGTATATTAAAGATACAAATAATACCACGTTCAATATAACACGAAATAAAGCAAAATATTTTAATAAAATATTTAATGATAGCACAATAGATTATATTTATATTCCAATTGGTATTGAATATCCGAATAATACAGCGCATGCTAATTTATTGTTTATAAATAAAAAAACTAAAACTATAGAACTATTCGATCCTCATGGTAAATTAGATTCTTTTAAAATTAAAGAAAATAATACAGTTCAACTCCTCGTCAAAGCTTTGACATTTGACCATCCCTTTTATATTTTAAATACATATAAATTTATTTATTCAGAAGACATTTGTCCCATATATTCATTTCAGCTTTTAGACAATATAGAAAATGATATTAAACCAGGAGATTACGGAGGATTCTGTTTGACTTGGAGTATGTGGTTCTTAGAAATGAAAATTAAGTATCCTGATATTCCCACTGATAAATTAGTTAAAAAATCTATTCACGAATTGTTAGTGAAATATGGAAGTTTGCGTAAATTTATAAGATTGTATGCAATTACTATGGAAGAATATTTTATAGAAATCTCAAAGAAATTGAAATTAGGAAATATATTAGAAACTGAAGTATTATCTCCAGATCAAATAATTAGGATAGAATTTTATTTAAACGTTCTGTAATATCTCAAAATGAATCTTTTAATATTTGTTCTATTACTTGTACTATCTATTTTTAATGTAAATTCTTTTAATAATATCCAGCAGAGACAGTTTATTTCAGAGGAAGCTTCCCTAGAGGAAAGATATGATAATTTAGTAGTAATTAACGCAAAAACATTTAGTAATTTTGAGTATAATTATAATATTACTTACAATAATCGTCATCTATATAAATACGGAGAAATTGTCAAGGATTCGTCTCTTTCATTGAGAGATGGTACAAATTCAAAGATGGCATTAATGACTTTTTACTTTGTACCTTTACAGATTGGACACACTATAATATCCTTGTACATCAATCCTAAAACCTCGTCTACTCGTATAGAAAATTCAAATATATTTGTCAAGAGATTTAATCTAACAATTTACTAAATGATAAAAACATTTACTTTATACATTGTATAAAGTAATATTCTTGTAGAGGAGTACATTGTAGATAAAAATAAATTACGATTTAAACAATAACTTGAATAAAGTTAATATGACATCATTAAAGAAACTGATAATAATTAAAAGACCGAGAAAAGATCCTATCAAAGATGTTCCTATCAATTTCCCTCCATTATTTGATCTAAGATTAGATATGATGGAAGTCAAGAAGAAATTAAAAGCAAAACTTCCACTCATACAATATAAACCTTTGATACAAAAAACAAAGATCGCTCCTATAGTTAAGGCTGAACTTCCTAAATTAGATATTTCTCATGAAGATGACTCAGAACTAAATGAAGAAGATTTAAAGGCATCTTCTTTGAATAAAGACATAGAAATAAAACCTAAAGATCCTTCTACAAAAATAAGCACTCCTAAAATCAAAGATACTTCTAGTGATAAACATGCAAGTAACGAAGAAGGTCCTCCTATTATAGATGAGCATCCTGAAGCTGAAACTGGAGGAAATGAAGAGGAAGTTCTTCAAGAACCTGAAGACCCAGATGCTCATCTTAGTCCAGAAGAGAAGGAAGCCAAAGATAAGGAGGAATACATGTGGAGATACAAAATTCTCAAAAAACAATACAAGAATGTACCTATACCAGAGTTCAATGAATTTACTGATTTACAAACGATCAAATTAAATTATAATCGTACTATAAAAGAACTTTATTTAGATGATAGTGTAGATACATATAGACAATATTTAATAGGAAGTTTTATTGTTATAGAGTTTGTTGCGACACAATGGATAGGTATAGATTTTACAGGGTTTTCAAAGCATCAAACAATGATGATGTATAAATATGATAGAATGCTTATAGAATTAGGAGAAAAATCTCATAATTCTTTTGTCATGAATTTGCCAGTAGAATTAAGATTATTAGGAGTTATTCTATTAAATGCAGGTATCTTTTATTTAGGAAAAATATTATCTGATAAAGTAGGAGGATCTGTCGGTGATTTATTTAAGGGATTCTTCGGAGGTTCTTCATCTACAAGTTCTTCTAGTAATGACAGCTCTAAAAGTACAAGCGGAGAACCTCCTAAAAAGAAAATGAGAGGGCCTAGTAAATCTGCAGCAGATATAAAGAAAATGAATAAAGATTCTACTTCTGAAAAACCAAAGGAAGATATAAAGATTGAAGTCATCGAGGATGACTAACGATTTCATCACTATTTATAGTGATGAAAATTAAACAATATTTAATGATACATATACTCTGGTCTTTCTGCAAAACTTGATTGTTTATATTCTTCGAATTCTTCTGGAGTTAATTCGCAGGGACATTTTATAATACCTTCCTCCCCTTGAACACCTTTATCGCATCTCGTACCAAACATCATTATATGAAAATTATAAAACATTTTATCTACGCATTTATACACAATATTATTATATTTTAATTCTTTATAAGTTGAAGTATATTTCATAGTGTCAGCTATAGCTGCCCACTTTGGGGGACTTATACCGCTTAAATAACCACTACTATATAAATTCCATCCTCTTTTAAGAGCCATTTTTACATATTTTTCCAATCTATTTTCTTTGGAAACTGTCTGAAGAGTATTTGAAGACATATTGTATAAATAATTATTTACTTCATATAATATGAAGTAAAATTTCAATTTATTACTTTAAATTTTTAAGTAACCATTTCTTGTATAAACGTCCTCCAATATTATTTGGAGAGTACACCCACTCTATAAACTCTTGAGATTTTAAATATTTAATTATTAGTATACGTCTATACCATCTTTGTAGCTTAATTAGTTTCTGGTAATTATTAGAGAA
>Ga0302280_1001101_pt1 | contig 23010 bp, 31 predicted proteins | sample III_Fen_E1_1_FD_198771 | JGI IMG/M metagenome (GOLD analysis project Ga0302280, IMG submission 198771) | Peat permafrost microbial communities from Stordalen Mire near Abisko, Sweden - III_Fen_E1_1 | ecosystem: Environmental > Terrestrial > Soil > Wetlands > Permafrost | place: Sweden: Abisko... | reverse complement strand
CATGAGGCATTAACATAACATTTACCTCTACGGAAATGATCTTATTCGAGAGTTATCTACCATTTATTTCACAAATTAAGACTTTTATTCATATTTTATGTTTGTATCTTTACAATTCATATAATAATTCAAAATGATAAATAAACTAGTTTCACCTTTCACTATTCAGGAAAGATAGGCATCTCTCACACACTTAAATTAACAGTAAATTATCAATTAATCTGTCAATTGCTGGAAGAAAAATATTTGCAACAGGAAATATTATTAAGAGCACTCAGTTGCAAAATCAGATCGTTCTTGTAGTTCCAACCAATTTCTTTACGGTTAAATATCAAGAAAAAAGCAACTCATTCACAATTTCAATTCATCTAATTTTAACAAAAATCATGAGTCCTACTTTCGAAAAACAGTTGATAGTTTAGCAGAAAGCAAAAAAGTTTTATCAGCCTCTCCGCAAGTAAGTCCTGCCTCTGAAAAAAATGAAGTCGATATACAAATGAAGCGATTCTTCCTCATCAGATCCACCCTTAAAAACATAAATCCCAGCAAGAGTCCTCATAAAGATTCTAAGCTATCAAATTAGTTATAGAATCTAATCAGCGCTTCCTCAGAGTTTCCTCCTCCTGCTGCTCCTCCTCTTCTATTCTTTTTAGATAGATAAAATGAGAAACTTAAAAAATAAAATATGATGCTTAAAAAATAACTGAATACTATTAAAACAAGTCTGTTATTTGGTTCTATTAGTAAAAAGGAAGAAATGATCGTTAATCTAACTAATAGTCTCAACAAATAAATTTCTCTGATTTTTCAGCTTAAAATAAAGTCAGAATTGTTGAATAAAAAGGTAATTGCTTTAGAAGCACTTGTTTGCAGCAAAGACGAAGAGATACAGTTTTTAAATAGCAAATTAAGCAAGGCAGAATAGTATTTGAAGTAGTATTAACAAAAGAGCCAAGAAAAACTGCAATTATTGGAAGGAAAAATATCTTTAGTCCTCCAGTTATATCAGGATCTCTAGATAAAGATAGCAAATTAAGAGTTAAATGATCACCTCTTGCAGGAACAATGGAAGGGATAAAAAGGCCTGTACCTAGACCGTATCTCATTTTTGGAAAAATATATTGCCACCACCATTTGATTACTGGCTCATTATTTTGATAGATTACTATTATCAACATTTCAATAAGAATCTATTGATGATGCTCATGAAATAATCACGCGGGAGTCCTGACCTTCGAATACCTTCTGAGGTTTAATTCCCCATATCTGATTGGCGTACTCTGTAATGGTACGGTCACTACTGAATTTACCACTGCGAATGGCGTTGCGAATCGATTTTTTGGTCCATTCCTCTTGGTCTTTGTATGCTCGATCCACATCCTCTTGTGCCTTAATGTAGGACTAGAAGTCAGCTGTCAGAAGATACCAATCATTATTGTTGAGAATAGTTCCAACAAGTTTTAGCAAGAGTTCCTTCTAACCAAAGGTACCATCACGAATAGCCTGAATAACCTTTTTGAGTGGAGCTGGAACGTAGTATTAAGGACTGGTGGTGGACATCTTTACTTTTAATTCTTCAATCTGATCCACTCTTGCTCCAAAAATAAAAATATTCTCTTACTTCACTTCCTAATATATCTCAACATTAGCTCCATCCATCGTGCCAAGAATCAGCCCACCATTCATGACAAACTTCATGTTGCTTGTGCCTGAGGCTTCGGTACCTGCTGTGGATATATGCTGACTAATATCAGACGCCGGGATGATAATTTCTGCATTAGATACACTATAATTGGGTAGGAATATGACTTTCAGCAAACTTTTAGTTTGTTCATCGTTGTTGACAACATATGAAACCTCATTAATAAGTTGAATGATGCATTTTGCGTTGTAGTAGCCAGGAGCAGCTTTCCCTCCAAACATAACTGTACGAGGCACCACCATTTTGCGTTATTCTGGAGTCATTTCTTTGATTGCAAGATACCTGTAGATAACATAAAGAATGTTTAAGAGCTGTCTCTTGTATTCGTGAATTCTTTTTACTTGCATATCGAACAATGAATCCTCTCTAACTATCAGTTTGCAGTTATGATGAATCCACTCAGCCAATCGCCTTTTGTTAGTTAACTTTATTGCCATCCATTTAGATCGGAAGTCAGCATCCTAAACGTATTTTTATAACTCTAATAATTTTGACATATTGAGTGTCCACTCATCAGTCTTTAGGTACTCTGTGTAGAGACTGGAGAGAAGAGGATTGCACTCCAAAATCCATCGACGAGTTGTGACACCATTGGTCATATTAATGAACTTGGCGGGGAAAAAGTCATAAAAATCTTTGAAAAGGGTAGCTTTAAGCAATTATGTGTGGAGATAAGCTACTCCATTGACCTTATGAGAGCCTATCACACAAAGATTGGCCATGCGGATGCGCTTGGGAGTACTCTCCTCGATTAATGATAGCACATTTAGTTTGTGAAAGTCTCCAGGACATTTTTTACTTACTTTATTAAGCCAAAAGAAGTTAATCAGATAGAGTAATTCGAGATGCCGAGGCAGAAGTTTTCCAATCAGATCTACACTCCATTTCTCCAACGCCTCAGGCAAAACAGTGTGGTTTGTATATGAGAAAGTTTAATAGATGATCTCCCATGCCTTTTCTTGCTCCATATTTTCCTCATCGACCAAAATTCTCAATAATTCCACAATGCTAAGAGCAGGGTGTGTATCATTGAGCTGTATGCTGGCTTCTTTCGGAAAATCAGTCCATTAAAATTTGCGGCCAAATTCCTTAGCATGATTTTTATGTCTGCGAATGATATCTTGCATAGTAGCTGAAACAAGCAAATATTGTTGTTTTATACGTAGCTATTTACCGGCTTCAGTTGAATCGTTAGGATAAAGAACACTGGTGATATACTCTGCTTTTTGTCTTGCCTCAAGAGCGTTGTAGTACTACCCACGGTTAAAAGCAAAAAGATCGAATTCATTCAAGGGTAGAGATTTCCACAATCGCAGTCCAATTGTGTTGAAAGTTGCGTAGCCAGGGATAGGGGTATCGTAGGCTCGAGCAATGATAGTCTAAGTATCTTCCCAATAGGATCTTTCCTTACCCTTTCCGTCTGTCGCTTTGCGGACTTTACCATAAAAATGTATTTTGTACTCCACATCCACTCTTTCAATTTCCCAAGGATTACCGTTACTTAACCAATAATCAGGAACTTCTACTTGGCAACCGTCCTTAATCAATTGTTTGAATATACCATAATCGTAACGAATACCATAGCCCCAAGCTGGATAATTAAGAGTAGCCAAAGAATCTAAAAAGCATGCAGCTAGACGGCCTAGGCCACCATTTCCAAGAGCTGCATCAACCTCCTTTTCATAAATGTTCTCTAGAGTGTATCCTAGGTCACGAAGGGCCTCCTTATACTCATCTTAGAGATTGAGATTAATCAGAGCGTTCTGCAAGCATCGACCAATAAGAAATTCCAATGAGAGATAGTAAACTATCTTAGAACCCTCTTTATGGAAGCTACGGTGGGTATCATTAAAGCTTTAGATGAGTCTGTCACGGACTGAATGAGCAACTGCTTGATAGCAATGACTTTCTTTGAAGTCAAAGCGAGTGCGAGCAAGGGTATATTCCACATGGTGTACAATGCTGGGTAAGGAAAATATACGCTCTTTAGATAGAGGGAATGTCTTTTGGGATATAGCTATCCATCAAACTATGAAGTTTATCAGTCATGCCTGGGTCTCTATCGGTGGAGGGAATAGTCGGCACAGGTCGGGTAAAGCTGCCTTAGGCATTCATGCGAGCTTGACTATTCTTAGAATTAAAGGAAGGCTTGGACTTCAGTCTAAGTTCTCTTGGGATAATTTCTTCACTCATTTAAATTCAAAACAAGATATGATGACAGATACTGAAAACAAAAATGATTTAAACATAAAATCTTAATAAATCATTGTTTATCCGAATCTATACATTTATGAGTCAGCTCTAAAGACCAATTCCCCTAATTATCTTTTTCAGTTCGATCTGAATGCAAAAAAGTAGCTTACATATTAAATTCTATTTTTTGAAATATCTTGTTATCACTTTTTTAAATTAAATAAAAACGAGATTATATTTAAAGATTCATATAGTTGAAGATTCTTATATAAAACATTATTGGTTCTTATGTCATTTTGGATTGTCAATGCTGATGGTTTTAGCTTAAATCTAGATTTATCACCTTTCATTAATCTTTTAATAAATTATTTGGTTGATCTAATCATAGATGTTCGCAATTTCTATCGTTATTAAAGGCTTTCATTAATCGAAGATTGATTTGAGCAAATAAAATAATACCGCACAAAAGAGGTATTTGAAAGTTTTCATTATTAATAGAGCTATGCTAAAATATTAAGTTTGAATTGAGTTTAAATTTATTTATTAAACACCCTCCTCAGCTTATATATTTTATTGTAAAAAAATCAATGAGGACTTCAGACTCACGAGCCACTCAAAACAGCTCTCAGATCTTTGAGCTAATAAAAAAAAAACCTTACTCTCAGTTTATGAATGGCGTAGAGATCACCTTTTCCATACTCAGCAAAAAGCAGCAAGACTTCATCTTCTCCAACGACCGCTTTCTTCTACTGAAAGGCTGCGAGTCAATCTCTTACGCTCGTTAACTTTCCTAAAACACTCCTCTTCCTTTTCGCAACCAGACAGACATTCCAAGTCCTAAAGCTACTTTTCCTCTAGTGGATATTGAAACATTTACTAATGAGCAGGATAAGCTTATTCTTATTTTTTCAGGCGAGAAAAATAGTAGTGGAGGATTATTCGGGTGTCAATCTGGCTATTCTGAAAAAACAAAATGGTAATTTAGCTGTCCTTCAAAAGTATGTGCTCTGGAGTGGCGAAAAAAATTGGAGATCGCAGTCTGTCGAGCCCAAGAGTTTAAGCGCAGCAAGTACGAGAAATACAGCGAGTACGCACGCAAGAAGCAGTAAGTCTAGTAAGACAAACTTACAAATCGTACATAAATGAACAATTTACTTGGAATGAGCAAGATCAGTCAAAATAACTTCTCGAGAGTAGAAACCATTATTACCAAAGACCCCGAACATATGAAAGAATTAATTACAGTCTCTGAAAGCAAGGAGGCAGAGGGAATTATTTTAGGATAACACAACACACAAGGCGATGTAATTAAGCTTGATAATAATAAATCGCTTTAAGAAAAACCAAAATCTACCGAAGAGCATATACCTGCAGAGGAGCCGAAGCAATAGTAAATTTAACCAATAAAAATATAATAAAAATAAGTAACTTTGCCAACCCCACAGCCCTCAATACCATCTACTTTTCTGTTCAAGGGGTCTGAGTTAGCGAAAGTATAGGATATATTACTTGAAAGTACTAAGTTATCGTCTCTCATACCGAAAAGTATGAGTTCCGTCTCTATTGAAGGCAAATCAAAACTTCAATCATAAGTTGGATCTTACCGCAGAAATTGGATTGACTAACTCCTTGCGGGTTAATAATAAAGTTAGCTGTTTCTGGACTTTCAAACCTACATAAAAAAGATTGTCGAGGTCATTATAAACGAATTACATCTTCCCGAGTAATCAAAGATATTTCCATGTTATGAGCGATTTAAAGAATATATAACTTATCAATTAGAAGATATAGATATTTAGATATTTCTATATAATGAGTAAGATATCTAAGGAAAACATCATAAATATAAGGAAGCAGTTAGAGAGTTCAAGAATTTGGATTATCTCGTGGAGGTTACGCAAAATTAGGGAAGCCTTAAAGTGCCTTTTATGGCTATGTTTGATTTTAAGGGTTTTGTTGGCATAGCGAGGAGCAAAATAAACAGCGATGGTCTCTACAAAAACAAGGAATATGTCGAGATGATGAATAGGGGTGAATTTGAAGAGGAGGCTAGAATAAATCCAGATATACTGTTGGACCAGAGCAAGTGCAAAATAGTTATGTACGAGAAACATACACCTTTATATCGAATGAATTAAGAGGCATAGAGAGTATACTTTGTCTAAAAACTAACAAACTTTTTACCAGAAGAGGACAATAACAATGAAACTAATTTGGGAAGTACTAATTTGTTGCGACCTGAGTTGGTGCAAGATAACTAGCTTTAAAATTTTGTCTTCTTTGGGAAGACTACTCGAGGAAAGGAAAAATAAAAAATTAATCTCATGTTGTAGCAAAAGGTAGCCCAACTTCTGTAAGGCCTTTAAAATCATACTTAATATTTTACCAACTCGATAGAGTTGTCCTAGTTGCTACACCTTTCAGGCATCAGTGTACGGCAATTGGGGACCCTTTATGCTCTTTCTACTCAGATTTGGCTCAAGAGGCTATTACAAGCAGAAATTGCAGCCCGATGCCTCAAAAATTTCTATAGATTCGACATGCAAAACTGTATATTGGTTCCAGTTGATCGCAGGCCTCCTAGAGAGCATCAGTCAGATCGATAAAGAAAACGAATTATTAATTTTCTAAACCTAGTTCTGGGAAACACCGAGCCAACTGTTCGTCTTTGGCAAAATATAAACTCTTACAGTCAGAACCATTTCGGAGTTTCATTTTGGTAGTAAAACTTTTCGTCAATAAACACAGGCTACTTTTTTCAGGCTCTGCAAAATCATCTCAAGATTGTACTTAACGATAAAGTTCTCAATAACAATATATTCTTTAAGTCAATGAATTCCTTGGAAGAAAGTGATTTTATTAGGTTTTAACTTGAGGTCAGCGGCTATAACTTGGACTTCACTGAAACTTTTTAATAAATCAACGAACACTTATAGGAAGAGGAACTTAACTAATAGTCATTTGAAGAGTTATGCGAAATCATTACGCGAGGAACTAGCAGCGGTCAGACTATTCTCGAGTTGATTAATTCGCAACCGATTTACCAGAAAATAAATCAATTTCTATTGAACTTTGTCTCTCCAGATTAAAATATCTAACTCTATAATAAAATTGAGACAGCCCCGTTACCGAGTAAATTTATGTACGAAAGCAAATTGGCTCAAATTAAATGGTATCTCAAGGCTCACCGTTTGGAAAACATTCAAAAACTGGTTAAATTTATTCAGGATAATGCTGCCAAATGGCTAGGAGCAGTGCATCCAATTTATTCGCAGCTCAATCGATTGTTAGCATAGTCGTATGCTTAATCATAGATGCTGTATCCTCGAGCTATTGATTATGCTACTAGTTCCCTACAAATGCAGCTTTCTCTATTTGACGGAGAGGAGTAACCTCTATGGAAGGATTACTTTCTTTTAGGCAAGATACATTATCTTAGTCATCATTTCGAAGATGCTGTACCTCATCTTAAAAGAGCCAAAGAGTTAGTCAGGGTTGAAAGATTGCATAATAAGTAAAATTATAGTGAACTCCTCATGACACTAAGCAGGTCCTACCTTAGTCTTAAACATTATAAGGATTCGTATACCACTATTAAAGATCTCTATCAAACTATCAGAGAGTAGAAAGATGATTTATCTCTGACTATCATTCTTGAGTCAGTCGGACTGATTAAACATCTGCTATAAATTAACCAATAGCACGATTCTTACTTTCGCTTCATTGAATCGGATTTTGGCAATATAATGTATGTCTTTGTGGATAATCAACAGAACTTTGTAACTGCTGTTAAGTTGGTAGCAGTTCCCTACCTAAAACATGTATTGCTTCAGCGTCATTAGAATCAAGACAAACTGATGAATCTACTTGAGTCGTTATCAAAAATTGCGCAAGCACCTGGTTAAAGTTTATCATTCCTGCAATTCAAGACACAATAGGGTGAGTTTCCTCGTAACTTTATGAAATACTTGAACGAGATAGACAGCATTATCCCTTAGATATAATCGAACCAAATGATGGTGCGGTGGATAAGTTTTAACAACATGTCCAATCAAACTCTTCTCTCTAAAATAGGTAATTCGCAAATTAATCGTGGGTTCGAATTACTGGCCTACCTAACAGCTTTATTCAATTTGCTGAGTGGATAAATAATCCAAGACATGTTCATAATGTAGAGATGAGTAGTGATGAAATTTATATTAATTTGCTTCAATTTTGAGCTTAAACTATTTTATGTGTGTATTTTATAGAAAGTATTTCAATCATTGCCAGTTTTCTATAAGAAGTTTATAGTAGTAGTTTCAAGATATGAATTTCCTGATCATTGATAAGAAGTTTATATTCTAATTATCATCTTTTTATCCTCTAGCGTTACTTATTTTATTAATTAAGCTATTACAACACATTGTACAGATGGAGAGTGATTAAGTAAAAGAGATAATGATGGGGAAATGGGCCTATTTATGTATTAAAACTGCAGGTCAAATTGTATTCTTTTAAGGAGGATTCTCTACCATTAAAGGATAAATCCAATGGTGCATGCCTGATATTAATTCTATCAATTCAACTAGTCCAATGGGAAAAATTTATCCATTGACTTAATTAACACTAGTTGATAAATTTGGAGCTCTCTATTTATCATTTGAAGTCTAAGGGCAAAAATTTTATACAATCGTAAACAAACGTTTAAAAACAATGACTGGGCATGGCGTGATAAAGAATACAACTCACTCATTCGATGCTCATAAAGTTTGATGTTATCTCATTTTTAAATTGAATTGAATTAAATTATGAACCAAATATTTTAATACTGATTCAACAAGTAATTATCTATCAAAATCATTACTAACTATTTATTTTTTCATACAGAGAAATCTATGCTAATATGATTTAGTTTGTTTTTTAACTGCAGATATATACTATTATACATAAGTAAGACCATGAACTTCAGCCGATAAATTGCCAGAATAAAACAATCTGCTCCCAGTCATAGAATCATTTCTGTTCAAGTAATCTCATTTTGACCTAGAAATGGAGAAAACTGATGAAATCCTGTCTGAGTTCGCTCCGAAATGATCACATCTATGATTATAATCTCATTGATGATTTATCAAGCGTGGTCACCGTTATTCCGGAAGAAATGTTGGTCGAGGCTGCGTTGAATGTGCACCCCTATCTGTCTAAGTTTTAGAACAAAATTAAAAAATAGGCGAGGAAGGATAATTATAAATAAAATACAAGCAAAAATGATAAAAGACTATCTGAATCAACATGCCAAAGCAGCCACTATTCCATAGGAAGCGAATAGGCAGCTTCTGATAACTTCAACGCAAATTTTATATCAAATTTATCCCAAAAGTAGTTTAGGAATATTGTCAGCCCAAGGGTATCGTCTGCTGGATGTGACCGAGTTGAGCAAACTTTAATCCTATTAACAAAAGAAACACAATTGCCGAAGGAGTTTGGAGCATAACACCACCCCTATCATTTTCTATTGAAGGAGTTCCTATTTATTATCGAAAATAAATACAGTAGAACTTGTAAAAAAAAGGATTATTTTAAAATGGAGGAGGTACAGTAGATGCTAGTTAAAGATGTGCATTGCTTTAGGGAATTTATCAGTTTGAGTTCATAGCCTTATTTTAATATCTACCAAAGCGAGGATAGAGACTAAAAGAAACTATTTAAAAGAAAAATGATCTCATTTATTAAGGAGTATGTTGTAAAGCACGAAAAAATCAATCACTTAATTCGTACAATTATTCAGGGGTTCAGTCGGAAAAGTTAGCTTATAAGACATCTTTAGCTAGCATTGCCCTATTTTATAGAAGCATCTGAATTCAAAATGGAACCATTTTTTGTTATAGAAAATCGTTACTTATTGTCTATTAACTCGCTCATAGAGTTTGCATAACAAAAGACAACATAAGATTCCCTCTTGATGCTCAAATAAACCCGCTAACTTATAATAACTGACATTGACAACTACTATATGAATCATCCTGAGCATTAGAGATAGTCTTCAAGAACGATGAATGCGGAGTGTCAACTTGAGATTCTCAAATTCATACTATGCAAGCTAAAAACGTTCCTACCCGAAATATACGCTCAGTTAAAATACCTGGAAGTTGTGTTGGGTGAGACTGAGATGTCCTTCCTTTACGATGACTCGAGTTATATGTACGCCCAGTTGCTTGTTGCTTTTTAATCCTTAAAAATAGACTATCCTTGATTCTATTACTATTTGTACTGCATATAAAATTCCATAAAATAATATCTAAATAATCACCTCAGCAGCATCCCGTCTTTTTTTATCGGTCTCTTTTAAGCTTGTGATTTTTAACTGCACCTTTTTAGCTTTTGGCAATCAATTTCTAAGCGATGGTGGTGAATAAATCCTCAATGCCTTTACCATCTTTTGCGCTGGTGTACTTGAAAAGTGCACCTAGTTATTCAGCATAGGCTTGAGCCTACTCGTATGGTACTCCATTTTTATATTACAAATCAATTTTGTTGCCCACTATAACCAATACTGTATCATAGAATATTTACCTACATCTTCAGGACCGTTAGTTCGTAATTATTCTACCCACATCTTAAGAGCATCGAAAGAAGACCTTTATCCCACGTCATATACAATCAAAGCTACTCGACAATCTTTGTAGTATATGCGGGCAATTGCCTTATATTTTTCCTGTCCAGCAGTATCCCAAAACTAGAACTTGATCTTGCGGCCGAACAGCGAAACAATCTTTTCAAAATAGACTGCACCGAGAGTGGACTCTAAGTTTTAGTTGAATTAATTGTGAACATATCTAATGGTGAGGCTGCTCTTGCCGACTCCGACTGTGCCAATGACAACGACTTTGACTGCTATCTCGTTTTGCATTCTTATAATCTAATCAAAATATATATCATATGATTAATCTATCTTTTCATCGAAGTAAAGAAAAAAGAACATCATGAATATTTATTTTCATAAATTTTAATCTGTCTCTCTCACAAAGGATTTTCTGGTTCTGACTTCAAAAATAGCATGACTTTAAATACTGATTTTTTAAAACATCCTTAAATAAGTATTTTAATAATTTGATAATTGCCATGATGTACATAAAACTAGTATGTATCAATAATAGTTGATATTCTTAACCTTGTGGCGCACTTCCTCCTCCTCTTTTAGGTAACGTTTGAAGTTATCTACCTTCTTTGATAGCATTTGGTACATCTTTAGCTTCTTCTTTATAACTCCTTCCAACTTCTATACATAAGCATCAACGTCATATTCCATAAAGCCTACTCCCTGAATGGTAGAAATTAGCTCGCTCTACTGTGTCAGCAATTTGGCGTCCTATTTTATAGCAGCCATGTGAGTGGCGAAAACCTCCTATTGCTCCTCCAGTACACTCGTTACCTTCTCCTGGAATGCAAAGTACTCTTACTTATTGTCTCCTCGCATTGTCCTTTTCATTGCATTGATATCATCTTTGATCTTGCGTTTATTTTGTTCTACTACAATGTCTTATAATTCAATTTATTCCTCAATTTTCTCAGTCTCTTTCACTGGTGCAGGCTGTGGTTTTTGATTGACACTCATAGATTTCTTAATCGAATTTATTCGATTTTTATCTTTCCCTGTTTACTTTAGTGGCAATGGTTCCTTCACGGATAGAGTTTCATGGTCTTTGGTAATTTCTTTTGGAGGTTCTCTAGGTATGGGTTGATTATTGGCTTTGGGAGGCATTTTATTATGTGAATTTTTAGGCTATAAGCCTTGCTTTTGATTCTGTGGGATACTATTTGAATGTATTTCCGCTGTAACAGTTCCATTTTTATTATTGCTTTTGTCCTCTTTTTTGATATTCTTAATACTTTCAGTTTTATGAATATTTTCTCTGATACTCTCCTTCTTTAATTCTATGCTACTCTTGCTTTAGCTTTTTACTTAATTTTAGTAGTTCTTCTTATTTTATTACTCGATTTAGTTGTATTTCTTGCTTAATTCAGTCTGATCCTTCAATCTTTAAGCATAACGTAGAGTATTAAGACTATGATCAGCTGAGGAACTGCCTGGTGACACACAAGCAATCATGACTATTTTACTAGTTTGGGTCTTGTTGATGAAAGAGTCACGAAGGATCAATGTTAGCTTTGAAGCTCGGAAAGGTACGTGCTCGGCTTTATCATCCATAGCTCTAATGCACTCCTTCAGTGCCAATAGACTTAATTAATCAAATGATACCTTTTATTAATTTCCGCACCCTCTAATCGTCTCTGCCGATCATTGCTTTGAGTATCCTGAGCTCTTTCGCTGCCAGCCAAATCAACTAAAACCAGCTTTCCCCCGATATCGTCATTACTTTTCTTAACTTGAATCTTCGTTATTTTGTATTTACGTGGCAAATAGCATGCGATCTTGAACTCGTATCATTAGCGACAGTTGCGTGGGTAGTTCGATTAGAATTGGCCTGTTCCATTATCATTAACAATTCTTTCGGGTTTTATGCATTTTTTTCGATTAAACCAGGTATTTGAATATTCCCATTTTTATCTTATAGAATATTCAAGACGGCCTTATCATTTAATAGGTCCAAACATCTCCCTCCATAAATCTCAAAGTAACTCACCGCAACAGTAAAATTCTTTTTCGCCAATTCATACAGTTCATGTACGATGGTTTCTTGCATTCCATTCATAGTATAAGTCTTGCCTGAGCCAGTCTGTCCATAGGCGAAGACCGTGAGAATGCCCTGTTTAACTAGAAGGGGCAATAAAGGTTTCATGACAACCTGATAGATATCTCTCGTTTCCTGAGTGTTATGGCAGTGTTACTTCGTCTTGATTGAAGGTGTTATCAAATGTAAAAATGTGATTCTCAACATATTTTGTAATGCCATCCACCTTGTACTTGGGCTAATGAATCTTAATTTGAGGATTGGCACAGGAGATAGAATCTATCTATCCGTTTTGTTCTTCTTTCTTGAAGATAGGGCGTTTACGGACGCAGACAGACAGCTGTATGTTACAGCAGAAATACCTGATCGTTGCAGGGTGCATGTGGGGAGAGCAATTTGTCTCTAAATTTATTTTTTTCGATCATAAGTTCAAAGTCAATATCAACATTCTTGCCACTCTGCAGATTATAGTTCTTCTTTTCCTCCTTCTCGCGCTTAGCCTCCTCCATCTTGAGTCGTCGCTCTTCTCGGTTCTTCTCTATCTTTTTGATCTCTTCGAGATGTCCAGTCTTTTTCTACGCCCCTTTCATTTAAATATATTCTGGTAATTGCTGCTTATTATATTTCATATTATTTACATCAGGCTGGACTCAGATGTTATCAATTTTACCATTATTTAATTCATCCAATTCTTCTCGTGAAATTAAACGACTTTCGTAAAATTCTTGTCAACCTCGTACCTTATCAATATTTTAGTGAATCACTGCAATTAACTGAATATATTAATCACTTTATAGCCACTGTTTTTGTTATTCTAGCTAGTATCACTGTGGCATCGTCCAGAAAACCCTCTTTGGGTACTTAAATTCCTTATTTTTTAGCTCGCAGGTAGAAAGGAGATTCGTAGTTGCCTCTCTTAGAACAGAAAGATGCTATTTATCCTACTCTATTGACTATTTCCTCTAAACTCTTAGGTTATTTAGTCTCTTCCTATCTTCCAACAGCATCAACCATTTTTTTCTGTGCTGGCCTAAAAGAATTAGCTCCCCTGACCTAGTGATGAATGACATCAAGGCCGACATTGTTCCACAATCCGTTGGACCCTATAACAATAACATCATCGCTATTAAAATCACTTTTCTTGTATGTTTAGATGAACCCGTGATTGGCCTAATAATCAGTAGAATGCCCGATCTTCTTAGCGATGTTGAATTATTAATAAAGCCCTTAAACCATTATGACTTGCTTCTTTTGAAATATTCCATAAAGACTGTCTCCAATGTAATAGAAAGTCAGGTCGCCTGTTTCTGGATGAAGAAAACTGGCGGTAAGTGAGCAAGCTCCATCTTCTTTGGCTGATTGAATAGCATCACTGATCAACCGAAAGGGTTCATTTATATATCTTTCAAATTATTGAGTAAAGAACCATTTCATAACTTTAAGCAGTTTATTGGCAAAGGTATCATCGAGGATGGCCTAATTTTTTCCGAGTCGACCAGTCCCGTGATCGGTTATTACGATTAAATTCGGCATGATAATGAAACGATCTGTGCCATCCACAAAGTTTCGCTTAGGGTGTAGGTGATAGCTGGATGCAGCCTCGAACGAATATACTAATTTCTTCTGACTGACATTAGAAACGTGGAATCTATTAAATTGCTTAATGATGTTAACCGGTCTTCTAATTGCGCTTAAAAATTGGTGCATTTCTAATAATAAAATAATATTTCTGAATATCCTTAATTAAAAACAATTTCATCTAGAAAATATGAATATTAAGCATATGATATTGATGGAGTATAGAATCTTGTTCGGTCCTACATACTTGCATCAATTATTTAATAACTGCAGGTGAAATTAATTGCACTTCAAATTAATTAAAATAGTAAAATTTAATGCATAGTGGCTTTGTAGTTTTAGAAAAATAAAAATAGAGATTGCAGTACCCAGCTTATGGGTAATCGGGCTATGACGAGGAAGTCGGTAAGAAACACTTTTCACCCAAATTGAGCGCCATCCACAAGCTAATATTTTGTAGTCCATAGAGTTTACCAATGTCTAGAGCATAGCATCTCAATTATAAAAACAATCTAAAACACAATAACTTAATGAGAGAATATAGCTATAACTCAAATAGATCTGTCAGTCGCAGCAAAGGACGAATAAGTCGCGATTAAGACATACATTCCTATCAATCGACATAAATTTATTATAGTAGTCCACCCAAAAAAATGGAAAGAAATATTTCTTTATAGATTCCTGCCAAATCAAACTCTTTGATGCATGCCTAAAAAGATTCGCTAGATACTATATTAAACCCTTACAGACAAGAAATACATCAAAGAGTTCCTATCTAAGTCAAGCCTATCCCGCAAAGTCCACGCCGAAAAAGTCCTACCTACCTAAATTCAGTGCTTTGACTTGATAATTGCAGTATTTCTTTCGATAAAAGAATAGTAGTATTATAACATTATATCACACTATAAATAGCTTTTGCAGCTTATCGCTGGCATTCTCCTATGCCTGATCCAACTCGTTGAAATAATGTGTGACTAACTGGCTTGCTATAAATTATAAAAAGTGTTCCTGTGCCATAACATATTCAGCTCTCTTGGCGAGAATGCGCAATAGAATTGTTCTAATGAGAGGAATTCCTTCTAAATAAATGAAAGATGTACCCACGAGCAGCAACTAAAATATCTTCCGGATTGTGTTAGGGTCAGTCATTCGATAGATAAGACAACTTCTGAAGTAGGTAATAAATAAGTTCTTATAGTCTCCCTCCTGATTTTCGATCTATGAATACATTTATTAGTGTGATTATATTATTGAGTCTTGGATCTTGTGTAACTCGCTAAAAAAGCGTGGGGAACCTTCGAGGTACAATTCACGAAATCCATTAACATGCATGAAGTGTTGGAAGATTTGACTGTATTTGGGAAGATCAAATTCAGGGTAACTAACCACGATGCCCAAACATATATACTCTAACCCCTTGCAGTATCGCACTTCCTGATCTTCTATAGCATATCGAATAAGAGTATCATAGATCCACTGCATGATTTCTTTTTAATGCTGATGAAGACGTAATGCGTCAGGATTACGTTCATGCTGTTCACTGATCTTCTTAATGATCTTATGAATTTTGAGGAGGTTATTTTTCATATTTGACAGGTCTTGCTAACTGAAATCGAAGGAAAGGACAGTGAGCATGTTTTCTTTGTTCTACTGCTGCTATTAGCGATGCCTCAGAATAAACTACTGCTCTATATTGGGGTATATATTCGCTATCGTAAAATACCATTTTCGTTTTGCTATATTTTCTGATTACATAAGAATAATTGTATTCCTTTCGGTATAATTGAGAATAGGAGTTTATGCTATGTCGACCACTTCACTGGGCTCCATCTTGAGTGCGAAAGCCTTCCGGTGTTTGAGGATAAAGTCTTCCCATTAGTTTTAACTGCATATTTTGGTGAACTCCTTCCTGTCGACGATTATATAGGTATCCTCGTCGACAATGACCCCCATATTCTCGCTTTCAAAAACGGCGTTTTCAGACGAGTCCTAATCAGACCGGTCGAGTGGCAGGAATATCTCCCCACTTGAGGGATTGTCTTACTCTTCATCCAGCATCTAGAACTAAAGAGAGGAACTATCTGTAACATTATTATTGGCTGACATTTTGGTATTATAAAGCTTATCATACGATTAAATCTCTGTCTTAGCAAGCGTATTGCACTCCTGAAGTTAGACATATTCTAATCAAACTTTAAACGCTAAATAATGCCAAATGTGTTGGTCTTTAAATTAAAGTTTACAAGACTCATACAAATTTGTATGCCAAATAGCAGGCATCACTAAATATTTCGCTTTAGTTGTAATATTCTCAATAAAATATAAAATGTGCGATAATTTCATGATTTAATGATTCACAAATATATAGTTAATTAACACAAAAATATCCTCATTAAATTCGTTAAATTCGGTCATTGCTAAAGCCATATCACAGATGATCATTGCGATTAAGTGCCAATAAAATCAGTCTACACCATTGTAAAAATCGACGACGCATTGATCATTTCTATTTCTATTCCACTTCACAACAATATCAATGCGTTTTAATCAAACATCATTGGAGCCAGAAATATTTGAGAATAATTGTATTCCTTTCGGTATAATTAAAAATATGATTTTATGCTTTGCCGGCTACTTCACTGGGCTCCATCTTGAGTGCGAAGGCCTTCCGGTGTTTGAGGGTAAAGTCTTCCCATTAATTTTAACTGCATATTTTGGTGACCTCCCATTAGTGATAGATGATGCTATATTAAATAATTGTTTGAAATTTAACAACTTGTGATCCCTATCGATAAAAAATGCAATTTAATTAGGCCATTCACCTCACCTTTCATTCATTTAACAATTCATGCCTGATTAAAATAGCCTCTCGATAATAGTATTTGTAAATTATTCAACAAAGATAAGATATGCCCTTTAATTTATAGATAAATAATAAACATGGGTAACAGTGCGTCCGACGACTAAAAAATTATGAAATCCCTCAGTGGGTAATATCTAATCGAATAGCATCCCTATCTCTTTCATAAACGTTCTAACCAGCCATGCATTCTCCACAAAATAATTACCAACACGCACACTTAGGCCGATTATATTGCTCAGCTCATCTAATAATACGGCAAGACGAGATGTCAATCAATTTCACAACTGAAAAACAACTATCGAATTGATAAAACAGGCTACTGCTCTGACGAATAGAACTTCTATCTTATATTTCAAGGGAGGAATAATGTAACTCTCAAGCAAGAGTTGGCTAAGAGAAAAGTTCAACAGGGAAGCTTTAAAGAACAAGAAATCCTGCATATCTTGCAAACCTATCTTTGCGGGCTCAGGGAATACAGCCAAAGATTTCATCGCAATTTCGAACGGCTCAACTTAGACAGCATATCTGTTGATGAAAGGACGAGAAAAATGACTCTCAAAGATCCTTGGCTTGTTTCAAATAGCTCCTCTATCAATGTAGATACTTCCTCTCATTTGTTAATGAGTTATCCTTCTCCCGAAAAATTGAGCACAGCCTATGGCTCGAAGCTGAATACTTACGATGAATTTAGTTCCAATCTGTTTAGTGTAGGAGTCATTGGCTTGGAAATATATTATTTGGAATTTGTCGAGAGCATATACTCCAAAAAGAAGGATGTTAACTTAGAGGAAGTGCGATCTCGGGTCAAAAAGTTCAAGGATGAGAAACTAAGGCGAGGAGTTGAGTGCTTACTGAATGTAAACCCGAGTGAAAGAAAGAAGATTTATTAAATGTGGGGAGTATAGAATGGGGAAGAACACTTTCTTAGTCCCATCAACACTCCAGTAAGCACAGATAGGGAATTAAAAATTCAGTAAAAGAATCAAACCAATTTAATGCCTTCTTCAAGTAATCATTAACTCCTTCCGCCGAATCAACAGCAACTATACACCATTTAAAGAGTTAATTCTCAACCCCCACGCAAGAACTCTCCTCCTGCAACTTTCACTACTACTCGAGTTGAAGAACCTCCCAAAAGAGGTGTTTCGGTAGGCGGCCCCTCCCCAGTCAAAATATCCTTCAATGATCAAAACCAGCGATTATCATCAACACCTTTAAAACAGGCAACAAGTTCATCAAACATTAATCCAACCTCTATTTCAAAGATAGACCCTCCCTACAACGCTATTTACTATTATTAAAATAAAGATAGCAAACGTTTGAGCGAACTTTCTAAAAATAGCAATTTAAATATTCAAATGCAGTCTCCTTCCAACGATAAAATACAAGCAAATCAAATAGAACTAAAGAAATAAGATATTGCTCTCGCAAAGGTCATCTAGAAAAAGCTAGTCAGTGCATAAAAACAAAAAAATACACTCGTTCCTCCGAAAGCAAACATAGAAAAGAACTCCCAAACTCCCAAACGTCCAACAAATAAATTTAAGCATAACTCGACCATAGTGTAAGCAAGAGAGGAAGATTCGGCTTAACGTTCGCCAAAATCAGAGGATCCAAGGGATATCGAGTATGTCTCTGAAAATTACGAAGCTGGCAGTCATTATGAAGGGTATAAGAGTAACGGGATGAGGAATGGAACGGGAAAATTTTATTATCAAGATGGAGGATATTATGAGGGGCATTGGAGGAACAATAAGATGGATGGCTATGGCAAACTTTATTATTTCGGTGGAAAATTGGCATATGAAGGGAATTGGACTGAGGATGAGTTTAATGGTGCTGGTAAAGTGTATAACGACAATCCAGCCAAGCTCAGTGGACCTTTTGATTATACGAACTTCGACCTTTTATAAGATTACTGGTCGTTTTATGAAGGAAATCTATCCAAAGATACCAAGTAAGGTCGAGGCAAGATAATGTTATCTAATGGGGAATATTTTGAGGGTGACTTCCATAATGATCGCATTCAAGGTCTTGGAAAATTCTACAACTGCGAAGGTAAAGTAATATAAGGAATTTGGAAAGAGTCCAAATTGTTGAAAGTGATGAATAATAGCTGAAAAGTTATAAATATATTGTAAGATTCACTTATAAAATAATGAATAAAAACTCAGTAAAAATCAATCATTCATTCTTTAATGGAATGCTGATATATGATCTTTTTTGGCGACTATTAGTATTGAAAGTCATATTGCCATTCACATTATTTTTAGCAACTGCTTTTTTTCATTGAACCAGTCGGGTCTGGGGGGTTGATTGACTCTACAAATACTAAATAGGGAAGCTGCTACCTTCAATTTGGGACTGCTATGCCACTTTGTTCCGATAAGTATGAGAAATATATCCTTCTGTCTGGTTCAAAAAAGTGCGATTAATGGATTCTATAGTTTTGTGGTACACCTTCTTCCTGATATCAAAAGACACCAATTTCTAAGGAACAGTCTTTCTCTCCGATTTATAAGCACTCTAATTCTCCATTTATGTAAATTCATCATCACTGATGACACTCTCCTCATTGTTATGAATGATACTGGTCATTTTTTGCTTTTACTTCAAGACTGCAGTCGAAAAATCAAATTTATGCTTTCTGAAAGTTTGAGCATGCGCAACCTCAGGATTGGGCTGATGAGCATCAAGGAGAGCGGTCGGGAGAGTGTCAAAATTTTTATGAATATCTATTTTAAGATTTTTTCGTATTCCCTGTGATAGTTTTTCAGATATCGTTTTATCGCGTTTTTTAATGAATTTTTCGAGAGTTGAGACATACTGTGATTGATCTTTGAAGCAGGCCCTTGCAGATCGTTGGTCAATCGTTCCATTTTTGCTAATAGAGCTAAAGACATCCTTAAAGGGATCTCGAGCTGGTTTAATTCCATATATTTTATGGAGACTGTTTATGTCCTGAGTGCGCGCTTTATGAATAATGTAGGGACTGTTCGACTTATTACGGGGGTGATCAATGCCATTATTTATTTTGTGAAACCCCAGTTGACGAGTTTAGCTCAACTGCATAATTTCAGATTTACTTCCTTTAAATTGTTGTTAAGACGCCAGCTATCAAGTCCACGCGATGGTAGATGGTCTTCTCCTGGTTTAGTATTAGCATTGCAGTTTATCTGTAGTTTTGAATTTTTCATGAGAAGGGTCTGATTAAACTGTGTTATTTTGGAGGCAGAAGCATTTCTGAGTCCAGTGGTGAAGCTAATCGGTTATAGTTTTTCAGTGATCACGATCATAAATATTATTTGATCTTCGGATAAATTGTTTTTTATGAAATAAAAAGCAGATTAAACACAACAAAGAGTCACCAAAAGATAATCGGAATAATTTTTAAAATTGTTTTTGATTAAATGGCTTAGAGATTTAGTCAATTCGAATAAATATTGCGTATTCTTCGATTCAAGGTAATATTAATAGAAAAAGAACATTATCCATGCCAAATTATCAGCGTAAAACCCCTTCGCTTTTAAAATCAACTGGGCTTATCCCCTACCTCGTGAGAACATGCGAACCCACAGTCTATCTTCAACCAAGATTCTCCTTGAACCCAAATAACTTCGAAAGATCTAAGAAGCGTCTATATTCCGCAGAAAAATACAATTAGATTGATAACAACAAATTCAAAAGACTGAACACCTCCAAGCCAGCAACCAGCTGGAATAAATGGAAGTTGAACGGATTTCCAGATGTGACGAAGCAGCTCAGAAAAAAGCTGACAGACAAAATTAAAAGAAGCAGTTTTGAAATAGACGATAGAAAGCCCATGGGAAATAAATAATTAAAGCTACGGCTTAAAATACGTGAAGTCATGAAATTAAAGACTGATATCTCACACGCCCTTGAAACCAATCACCTCATCAAACTGATCGAGGATTCGCATGAGAGTAAAATAAACCACTTCTTCGACGATTTTCAAGAGTACATCAGTCGCAAGCCTTGAAATTAATGTTTATTTTTATTCGATTATCGAATATTAAAAACAGAAGTCAATAATTTGGCATTACAAATATTATACAAACTTACACTTCCAAAATGTTGTATTTACTTATTTACTGCTTTTTGTTGTTGTGATAATTTGTGATTTCCAATTAATTTACACTGGCACAGAGTCTTTGGGGCAAAAGCTTAAAATTTTGTCTGATATATTTAATTAAATGCTTAATTAGCTTAATTAAAATACTTTCACATTGAAGTAGAATTAATGAATTCATTCATTTATTGCATTATTGGATTTAATTTTATCATATATTTATTTTTATATGTAAATGATCAGCAAAAGAAGTTTAAAAGGCTGAAGAATAAAGAAGAGTAATGACTATTGCTCGTAACAGGCAAATAAAATAATATGCAGTGAAAAATACTCAACATATTAATATTAAAAAAACGAAAAATTGAGAAAACGATATCTTAAAATTTTAGATTTGGTATAACTTTATCAGGATATAATACTAATAAATAAAAGGACTTCATGATGAGTTTTCAATTCAAATTCCAAAACACCAAGAGATTATGATTAAAAACGGGTAAGAAGAGTTGTCTAAAATTCATGTTTAATTTAAAGAGACCTCCTCAAAAGTTATGGAAAACGAAAAGAAACATCATTTTAGAATACATCAATTGATCACCAAAACATCGCGTGACAGTCCATGTAGCAATGAAGATGATTGAAAATGAATTTTATTAATTATTCAATTGAAAAATAGAAGATTCAATGCTAAATTTATGAGTAAGCAAATCCATGTTTATTGCAACTAGCAATACATTTTGTTATGAAAATTCTCTCTACAATACATAAGCGATTATATTTTTTAATTATCATTATCCTTCCAAATATAGGCTATCAGACTCCTCCATTTTTGTAAGACTATTTTCATGAAAATCCTCTTCGAGGTAGTCTTCTCCATTGTAATACTCTTCATAATTATTATCCTCAGTGTATGCTTCACCTTCTTCGTCCATAAAGTATTCCCAATTAGCTCGCTGATTCCAAGCAATTTGACTGCTTCTCTCATCTCGCACTTCTTCGTATATTCCATGTCTGTAGTTTATCAAATCTTGATGAAACTGTAGCACAAACTCGTTGGACTGTTGTTCATTTAGATAGAGATGACATAGCTTCATCCTTAGAGTATATCCTGGAGGTGATCGCATCAATTTTTTTATCTCCGCCTCGGTGCCGATAATGTCATCGTGAGATACGCCTAAATCCATCATTAACTGGTTCATCTTGCGAATAGAAGCTCGAAAAATCTTAAACATGCGATAACGAAGCTTCATCCGATCGAAACATCGAGAACATACGTCAGGAGGGTAGTTTTGCTCCAATTATCGCTTGATGGCTGCGATCGGGCAGCCTTATACATACCTCGCAATAACGTATCTGTCTAACTCTTCATTCCATACCTCTCGCTACTAGATGCTCACCTTAACATGTATCTTATCATCATCCTGTGAGCTAAAATCTGGTTTTTTAGCAAATTATTGCAGCATTATCTGAGCATATTGCTAATAGAATGTGAAAACATCTTACTACAGAGCAGGTTCAGTCTACAAACAGTAGTTTAGACGCACACAACGAAGGAAAGTTGCAGTTAATTCCGGTTGAAAATATCTCCGAACGTTTAAAAGTGGATTGGGGATGAAACGAGGAGTCAAAATACGGAGTGGAGTAATAGCCTTATGGGCTTTTTATGCCAAAAACTCTTCAATTGAGCGGATAGAGTTTTTAACAACGGTGGATATGGTCGATTTGTAACGATCCTTAGACATACATTTTGGATCATTAAGCCAGTTACGGTATACATTAACTCCATAGTCAACACTTGTGAATGCATCTGCCATCATACGACGTTCTTGAAACCGCCAGTACTCATCAGAGTGTGTTTCTGGCAGTGTAATAATAACGCTATCAAAAAAAGGTGAGTTGACAGGGTGGTAGGCTA
>Ga0302280_1001099_pt1 | contig 23036 bp, 14 predicted proteins | sample III_Fen_E1_1_FD_198771 | JGI IMG/M metagenome (GOLD analysis project Ga0302280, IMG submission 198771) | Peat permafrost microbial communities from Stordalen Mire near Abisko, Sweden - III_Fen_E1_1 | ecosystem: Environmental > Terrestrial > Soil > Wetlands > Permafrost | place: Sweden: Abisko... | reverse complement strand
TTTCAGCCAGTTGCTGCTTTCAAGCGACAACCCCGCCGAGTTGTTGAACCTGATTCCCCGCTACATCGTGGATTCGTTCGGCATCCGCTCGGCGGCGATTTCGCTCGCCAGCCGCAGCGACATGTATCGCTCGGGCCCCAACATCGACGGATTGGAGTCGAGCGATCTCCAGTTGATCTGCCTGCGCGGCGAGCCGCGCTTCGATGCCGCGCAGCAGTTGGCCTTCATGCCGCTGCGCATGGGCATGCGGGTGGTGGGCTGCGTGGGCGTCTCCGGGTCAGTGCTTTCGCGGCAAACGCTGGAGGCCATCGGCAGCCTGGTGGCCATCTCCATCGAGCGCGCCGGCGCGGTTGAAAAACTTAGTCGCGCCGAGGCCGCCCGCGAGAGCGAGCAATTGCGCTCCGTTCTGCTCGATTCCGTTACCCACGAGTTTCGCAGTCCGCTCACCGCAATCAAAGCGTCGGTGACCTCGCTTCTCGGCAGCCCGAATCATTCTCCGGAGCGTCATTCGCCCGAGGAAAAGCAGGAATTGCTGACCATCATCGATGAGGAGAGCGACCGCCTCAACCGGCTGATCGGAGAAGCCGCTGAGATGGCCCAGTTGGATGCCAACAAAGTGGAATTTCGCTTTACATTCGCGCCCATCGGCCCCGTGGTCGCGAATGTGCTCGATGAACTGAAGCAAACCCTCGTCCACCATCCTGTGGAAGTCAAAATTCCCCCCGATTTTCCCAACGCACGCATGGACTCGGTCCATATCAAGGAAGTCCTGGTGCATCTGATTGAGAACGCCGCCAAGTACTCACCCGCCGAGGCTCCGATCCGCATTACCGCGGAAGCCAAGAACCGGATGCTGACCATCAATATCGCCGATCGTGGCCCGGGCATCGACGATTTCGAGCAATCGCTCGTCTTTGAAAAATTTTATCGGGGAAGAAACCAGCGTGTGCAAGTCCACGGCACCGGCATGGGGCTGGCCATCTGCAAAGCCATCGTGGAGGCCCACGGCGGACAGCTCGGCGTTACCAGCCAATTGGGGCATGGGTCGGTTTTTTACTTCAGTTTGCCGGCGGCGTGATGGCTGGAGTTACGAGGTATCGAGTTTCCTTGGATGCTGCTCCGATTAGACTGCGAAGCCGCGCCGTGAGCGCCGGACGCGCGCTTCCATCCCATGATGTATTGAGCACACCATAGGTTTCGCGAGCACCATAGGTTCGGCCCCTGCCCGTCGATTCGGTGCCGTTGATTGGCCAGTAGCACCAATCGACGCCGTTGGTTTGCAGATACGTCGTAACAAAGCCGAACCAGTAGCCGTTGTCGCTGGGATTGTTGCTGCTCACGCAGTTGCGGCCGGTATTGCAGGTGCCAAATTCTCCCAGCCACAGCGCTTGCGGATTGCTGCCGGTCACCAGATAGCCCCAACGAGGCGTGATCTGTCTCACGTAATCGCGGTAACCCGTGAGCCCGGAATAGTCGAATCCATAGTCGTGGGCCTCATAGACCAGTCGGCCCGCAACATTCAGTTGCACCGGCAGCCGTGATGCCCCGGAGAGATCGAGCGCATAGTTCACACCCTCAACAAAAATTAACAAGTTCGGGTTGACAGCCAATACGGCATTGCCTCCCAGTTCGGCCGCCGCTTGCCAATTCGTGGCGGGACTGCCACCCCACGTGGCATTCACTCGGGGCTCGTTCCTCAGGTCGGCGCCAACCACCCAGGCATTGCTCTCGTAGCGCGTCGCCATGCCCTCCCAGTCGGCAATCCAGCTTGTTTGCGGGTAGTGCTTGTTGTACCAAAGCGTATTGCCGTCGTTGCCGCAGCACCACTCGGCGTTGCTGCTGTGGTTATCCAGAATCACCATGATTTCCGCATCGGTGAGCGAGTTGACGACCTCATCCAGAATTGTCAGTGCATCCTCGCCTTCCATGTCGGGATTGGCGGCAAGTGCATATCGGCCCACCACCGGGTTGCTTTCATACAGTTCGTTCGACCAGGGCAGGCGGACTGCATTGAAACCCAGGCTCTTGATTTCCTGCACGATACTCTGCAAAGAAGCCAGATCGAGACCGCCGACCACGAAATCCCTGGACTCAGCGCCGTACCAACTCACCGCATTCAGATGCACCCGCTCACCATTGCTGTCCACTATGTAGGGTCCGGCCGTATGCAGCGGGAGCGCTGGCTGGGCTTGGGCCGCGCTAGCGGCGCGGACAAATGCCACAACTGCAAGAACGATTGTGATCAGTAGCTGCTTCAATCGCATTAAGTTGTCAGCCCTTTCCAGAAATTCCCTAATGCGGAATTTCTCATACCCCAAGAGCGGCACTCATTGTGTACTCCAATCTCCGTTCCCGTCAACGTGAAACAGTTTTCCGCTTGCGGTGCCGCACTGCTCGTCATTGAATCGCCATCATTACCATGACCTAGCGGACTGCGGAAAACTCCGCTTCGCGCCGGTTTGGGAAGGGCACGAGTTCCACTCGTGCCGTAACTGCCGCGAAATCAACAGCGGCTTCCAGCCGCTGAGGGAATGCTGCACCGAGAAATCCTCTTTCCGCAGCCTACTGGGGATGCGTCGGACCCTGCCGCCGCCATTCGCGAAGGACCACGGATTAGCGCTGTGAATAGCGTGTGAAATTCCTCTAATAGTGATGCGAAATCCTTGACTCAAGCCATGTTCCGACTTAGAGTGAGCATCAGCGGTGAGCGTATAGCGAGCCGCCAAAGAGCGAGTCCAGGCACGGATTGGGTATTCGGGGAAATTGGCCAGAAGCTCCTCGGTTCGCGAGACCTTGGGCTTTTCCGTTTTTTGGTGCGCCACCGCCTGCCACGAGGGGGGCAGTCCATGGGGTACGTAGAGGTTGTTGTTCTCATTATTGTCATCGTCATTAGCGCCCTGTTTACGGCCAGCGGATTCGTGCGGACCGAGTACAGGCTGAAAGAGATCAAGAAAAGTCTGGGCGAGGTCGAACGCAGACTGGAAATTGCACGCTGCAAATACAGGGATGCACCGGAACAGGTTGCCACTCTTTCAGCGCGGCGCGATTAGATTCCGCTGGAGTGGGAATGTCGCTTGGCCGATCATGCGCCAAGGAATGGTTAGCTGCGCCCGGCCGAACAGTACTGTTCAAACCACAACCTTCTTGTAACCTTCCCGTGAATCCCGCGCGCAAAACATACTGCACCATCGAGCACAAAAAAGAAGGGCGCGGAACCTCTCCGCGCCCCGAGTACGAATCCGCCAACCGCCAGACTCCCTACTGCACTGTCAGCGTGATATCGGCTGTGGTGACCGGCGGGTTTGAGCCCTCAGTCGCAGTGACGGTAATCGTCGGGTAGGTTCCGGGGACGGTCGTGGGTGTAATGGTCTCCGTGGCCTGAGCGGTCTTGGTCGTATCGGCTTGGGAAGTTGCCGTGATCGTGGCGCTTCCCGGCAGGCCGAGCGCGATCGGCGGAGCGGTGTACAGCCCAGTCGCGCTGATCGATCCTCCGTTCACTGGCGATACCGACCAGGTCACAGCCGTGTTGGTGGAATTCGTGACGGTGGCTGTGAACTGCGTCGTTTGCGGCGTTCCAGCCGGCCAGTTCGCGTAGCTTGGATATACGGTTGCGCCCTGGCTTACACTGACGGCTACCGGTGGCGTGCTGCTGCCTCCTCCGCAGGCCAGCAGCAAACCGAGGAGCGCCAGCGAGATGCACAGTCCCGCCATCGCGGAGTGCCGCGACATTTTCCGTCCCGCCAAGCCGAACAGTACGATTCCCGCCAGCGGCAAGGTCAGAGGGATCCACGGCGATCGATTGTCGGCCCTGCGCTCAGTCCGCGAACAATTCTTACAACCGGTGTTCGGGCCGGAAGTGCTAAACGTGACCGTAACCGTCGGGGGTGGGGCTGCTGCCGTACCCGCCGCGATCTGCGTTGGGTTGAAGGCGCAACTGACGGTTGCGTCGGGAAGTCCGTTGCACGCGAAGGTGACAGCGCTAAGGAACGTTGAACCGTTGCCCGCCGTCACAGTAAAGGTAGAGGTCGTAGGCTCTCCAGCCAGTGTGCTTGGATTACTGGGTGTGGGCGTAGACACGGTGAAGATCTGATTCACCGTAAGGCTGACCGTAGTGGTTGCGGTCAGGCTGCCCGAGGTTCCCGTGATGGTCACCGTCGCTGCCCCCGGCGTAGCCGAACCGCTGGCGGTCAGCGTCAGCGTGCTGGTCGAAGTTGTCGGGTTCGGGACAAACGCAGCCGTAACTCCGCTGGGCAGGCCCGTGGCTGCCAGGTGCACGCTTCCAGTGAATCCGTTCGTAGGATTGACCGTGATCGTGCTTGTGCCACTAGAGCCAGTGCCGCCTGGGTTGAGTGTCAGACTGCTGGGTGCGTCCGTCAGCGTGAAGTTCGGCGCTGCCGTGACCGTCACAGCAACCGTGGTGGTTGCGGTCAGGCTGCCGGAGGTTCCGGTGATGGTGACCGTCGTCGTTCCCACGCTGGCCGAGCCGCTCGCCGTCAACGTGAGCGTGCTGGTGTTGGCCGTTGGGTTCGGGCTGAACCCCGCTGTGACGCCGTTTGGCAGGCCGGACGCGGCCAGACTGACATTGCCGGTGAATCCCAGCACGTCGGTCACCGTGATGGTGCTGGTGCCTCCCGCCAGGGTCGGAGTAATCGTCACGCTGCCGGGCGCGGCCGCGAGCGTGAAGCTGGGCGCTGCCGTGACCGTCACAGCAACGGTCGTGGTTGCGGTCAGGCTGCCGGAGGTTCCGGTGATGGTGACCGTCGTCGTTCCCACGCTGGCTGAGCCGCTCGCCGTCAATGTAAGCGTGCTGGTATTGGCCGTCGGGTTCGGGCTAAACCCTGCGGTGACGCCGCTCGGCAGCCCTGAGGCTGCCAAATGTACATTGCCCGTGAATCCGCCCGCGTCGGTCACCGTGATGGTACTGGTTCCTCCCGCAAGGGTCGGAGTAATCGTCACGCTAGGGGGCGCCGCGGTGAGCGTGAATCCCGGTCCCGAGGTTACCGTAAGGCTGACCGTCGTGGTTGCCGTCAGGCTCCCGGAGGTGCCGGTGATGGTCACTGTTGCCGGTCCCGTCGTCGCCGATGCGCTCGCCGTCAGCGTCAAGGTGCTCGTGGTGGTCGTGCTGGCCGGATTGAATCCTGCGGTGACTCCATTCGGCAAGCCCGAGGCCGCCAGGCTCACACTGCCCGTGAAGCCTCCCGCGGGAGTTACCGTGATCGTGCTGGTCCCATTCGTTCCTTGTGCGACGCTCACAGTCGTGGGCGCGGCGGCGAGAGTGAAACTGGCGGTACTCGGCCAATGGTTCACCAGATTGGCGGCGTTCACCGTCCCGATTCCCGTTGCGAAGTCCCAGCCGGTTTTCGTGCCGAATGCGGGATCATAGGCGCTGTTCGAAGTGGAGAGCACACCGTTTGTGGCCGCATCGAGGTAGCAGTTGTTCGCGCCGAGGCAATCCACGTCCATGTCGCCCAGGGTCACGTCGTAGAAGATGCACGAACTGCCGACCGTATTCCCCAGGCTTGAATTGCAGGAAGTGTCGCCGCTTGCGCCATACTCGGTCTTTGCCAGGCTGTAATAAACGGGATTCGGATTGCCTTGGCGCCCGCCGGCCTTCTGGTTCACCAGGGCCTGAATGCCCGCCATGATGGGTGAGGCGAACGACGTCCCTCCCGCTCCCGCCCAGGTCTCGGGCGTGCCGGAGCAGCCGCCTCCGTCACTATCGCAGAATGGATAATAGTGCCCCCAAATTCCGTTGGCGGAAAAGAGCGAGACATCGGGCATGTCGCGCACCCCGTCGCTGGGATTTCCAACCACCGATTGCCATGACGGCTTGGGCCATCCCAAGCAGGTCCCACTCACTACGCCAGACGTGGATGGCGATCCGGTGGCGCACCCGCTCGGTCCGCCGCTGCCCGCCGCCGTGGTCAAATTATTTTCTCCCTCGGCGCTGTTGCAAAAACCGGCCGTCCCGTAAGTTGTAGTAAAGCCAGAGAACTCCGCGCCTAGCAAACTGGCGCAGGAGTCGTTCCACGGAATCTCCGGGATATAGGACTTGGCCGATTCATAGGTCGACGAGTTGCTGGAGTTCCAATAGGTGCTTAGGGGGAGGCCTCCGGGAAGAGACGCATCATAAGTATCGCCGAAATCCGTTCCGCCCACAGCTACGTTATAAGGAGTCGATGCCCAACCGCTGACTCCGATCCCATACGTGTCGCTGGATTCCTGAGAGTTTGCGCTGCAACTCGCCGCGCCCTGATCGCCAGCGGAAACGAAAAACGAGACACCTTCCGTAACCGCCTGCTGAAAGGCAGAACTAAACGCTGCATTGGAGCCTGCCCCGTTGAAGGCTTCGCACTCGCCATAGCTCATGCTCATGACTGCCGGCGGCGTCGTGCTTTCGTTCAAGAGATTCAATATGGCGATCAAGCCGCCAAAGGTGGTCGTGTCACTGCACGACGCCAGTTCAATGGTGGCGCTGGGCGCGGCCGCGCTGGCATACTCGGCATCCAGGATCGCCTCCCCCTCGTCGCCATTCACTTCCGGGTCGCTACAGTTATTGGTGCCACTCGGCGGAGCCGGATGGACTTGCGTGAACGTGCCGCTGGTGTATGTCGAAAGGCCGAAGGTCGTTCGAAACGTAGTCCAATCCGGGGCGCTGAAAACATCCGTGTCTTCAATTACCACAATCGTCTGGCCTTGCCCTGAAATGTTTGCAGTAAAAAGCGGATTGAGATTGTAGATGGTCGCCAGATCGCCGGGAACGACTGCATAACATTCCCCTGTACAACCGCTAAAGGTGTAGTTCGCCCGCGGTTTGTAATTGGTATGCGGCTTGAAGTCGTGCAACGATACCACTCCGATAATGGCCGGCGCCAGCGCGGCCGGAATTTGCGGATCGCTCATGTTGGCAAGGTGCTGCACGCCCTTCACATCCAAATGATGAATTTCTGTGTGGAAGGCCGCTCGCACTTCACCCGCCGTCCCGGAAAAATCGATCAACAGCCCGTTCTCATACACCACATTGACCGTGAACCCATGCGATTCCAACCATCGCGTGATCGTGTTGAGATCCTGCGTCGCCAACCCGAATCTCTCTCCGTATTCCTTCGCGGTGAGCCATTGATGAAAGTTCGGCGAGGACGGATCCTGAAGTTCATCAATGTACTGGCCGAGCTCCTGCTCCTGTTCCGCCGACCGCTTCAACTGGAGCAGCATGTGATCCATCGCAAGGTTGTCAGTGACCAACCCGCGATCGTTTTGCTTGTTCGCCTCCGGCCGGGTGTTTCCCGCGAGGGTGACCAACTTGCTTTCGTCCACATTCTGCGTAATCAGAACCGGACGGCTATTTTGGGCTTGCGCCGTGAGGCCGACGAAGAGGGAAAAAGAAGCCAGAATCGCCAAAAGCAGGAAGCCCGATGACGTACGTCGCATGGTCACTCCTTGGGTGCAGCATGAATTCTTGTTGGACTCGAAGCATTATCCATCGCTTCTCTCTGTCTGAGCAAGAGATTCTTTATGGGGTTGCACGACTAGGAAATATTAGTTGCCGCTTTAACAAGAAATTGACATTTACCGGCGCCAAGTTGGCGCTCTTCGTCCAGTTCCAGCCCGCGCAGCTTACACCTCTGCCAGTTCTTCTTCCAGCAGTTGCTTGTTATAGAGCTCGGTGTAGTAGCCGTTGCGGGCTATCAGTTCGTCGTGGGTACCCAGTTCGACAATACATCCCTGGTGCAGGACCGCGATGCGGTCGGCATTGCGGACGGTGGAAACGCGATGCGAAATGAAGATCGTCGTGCGTCCGCGCATAATTTCGCGCAGGTGATTCAGAATCTTATCTTCGGTGTGCGTGTCGACGCTGGAGAGCGCGTCGTCGAGAATGAGAATCTGTGGACTCCGCAGCAGGGCGCGTGCGATGGCGGTGCGCTGCTTCTGCCCTCCGGAGAGCGTGATGCCCCGCTCGCCCACCATCGTGTCGTAGCCTTCCGGGAAACCTTCGATTTCGCGCGCGAGGTTGGCCGCCTCGGCCGCCGCTTTCACATCGGCGAGGGATGCCTCGCCTTCTTCCTCCCCAATGCCGAACGCAATGTTTGCGCGGATGGTGTCGCTAAAAAGAAACGTTTCCTGCGGAACAAAGCCAATGTGGCGGCGTAGGTCGTCGAGAGGGAACTGGCGGATCGCGCGCCCGTCAATGAGTACCGTCCCGGGCGCGGCATCGTAGGCGCGTGGGATCAGATTGACCAGCGTCGTCTTCCCGGACCCAGTCGGTCCGACGAGGGCCAGGCTCGATCCAGCCGGAATTCGCAGGTTGATGTCCTTGAGCACGGAGACGCCGTTGTAGCCGAAGTTGAGATTGCGAAATTCAATCTCGCCAAGAAAATCGGGCGACTGGGTCATCTGCACTGGTTGATCTTCCGATGGCCCGATGGCCCGATCACCCGATGACCCGATCTGCACTTCATCCGCGATCTCCGGCTGCTGCGAGAGAATTTCTTCAATCCTCACCATCGACGCGGTTCCGCGTTGGAAGATGTTGATGACCCACCCCAGCGCGATCACCGGCCAGGTGAGCTGCATCATGTAGGTGTTGAAGGCGACGAAATCGCCTACGTTCATCTTTCCCGTGAGGACCTGTCGTCCGCCCAGCCATAGCACAATCACAACGGCGGCCCCGAGCATGAGTTCCAGCGTCGGCCAGAGCATTCCCATCAGCCGAACCAGCCCCAGGCTGCGCCGGATGTACTCCTGGTTGGCGCCCTCGAAAGCGGCAATTTCAGCCTGTTCCTGCACGTAAGCTCGAATAACGCGCGCGCCCGAGAAATTTTCCTGCGCCCGTGCCGAAATATCGGAGAACATGGCCTGAATGCGTTCAAAGCGCTCATGAATGCGCCGTCCAAAATGCTGGATGACAATACTGGCAATGGGCAGCGGCAGAAACGCGAAGAGTGTGAGCTTCGGGCTGATGGCCAGCATGAACCCAAGCGCGCCGGCGGTGAACACCAGAGTGTTCGCCGAATACATGATCGCCGGCCCGAGCAGCATCCGGACCGCGTTCAGGTCGTTCGTGGCGCGCGCCATGATGTCGCCCGTGCGATTGCGCTGGTAATAAGAATAAGAGAGCCGCTCCAGGTGCGCGAAGAGATCGTTGCGCAGGTCGAACTCAATATCCCGCGAGATGCCGATGACCACCCACCTCGTCAGGAATTGAAACACTCCCTTGATCAGCGCGATGGCGACAATCAGCAGCGAATAGGTGAGAAGCTTCTGGCGGGTCACACCGGAGTGAAGATCGTTAACGGCGCGCCGCAAGACTTGCGGAAACAGGACCCAGACTCCGTTGTTCAATAAAACCCAGACGCCGCCCCAGAGGAAGCTGCTGCGGTAGCGCTTCACATACGGAACGAGGGGGCGTAGTTTCTTTGGCACCATGATGCGCGGACTCGCGATCCATCTGAGCGCGATTTCTCGTAGATGAAATTGTAGCAGCCGTGGGTACGCAGTTTCGCCGCGATGGGACAAGCCTTGGAACAAAAGTAAAAAACGCGGCCGTGAGCAGCAAAGCGGTCCAGACCGACAACATGCCAGCGGCGAACATCAGTCCCGAGTAGAGCAGGTCGGCGCGTTCCATTGGTTTCTCCAGTGGGGAAGCCGGAAAAAGCCGGGCGAGGTGGTAGATCGGTTCCTCGCCCGGTATGGAGAGAGACGGTTAGAAGAAAGACTTAGTTCTCGGGAGGAGGCGGCCCGTGCTTGCCCCCGTGCTTACCCATGTCCGATTCGTGACTGGCCTCCAATTGCGCCAGCTTGGTCTTCTGGTCGGGCGTCAGAATCTGCACAATCTCGGACCTGATGCGAGCGTGCGCGACTTCCATCTCGATCATGGTCTGCGAGTTCTGCGTGGCCAGGGCGCGCGTCTTTGTTTCGTCGAACGGGCCGCTCGCCTCAAGCGTTTTCATGGCTTCGTGGTTCTGATGCATCTGCTCCATCAGCGGCTTCATGCCAGGCTTCTCTTTTTGGAAAATCGCTTTGACTTGGCTCTGTTGATCGCTGGTCAGATCAAGCTGTTTGAGCATGTGGTGGAATTCTTCGGGTCCGCCATGACCGTGCCAACCCTGGGCAAACGCGGCCACCGCCAACATCACAGCGGCGCCGATCGTGAGAATGCGGTTACGTGTCGATTTCATTGGAACTCCTTTGGAAACTCTTCAAGATCTTGTGGGGTCCGGGAGGCAGCCCGAACGTCTACAAGCATAAGAACACGACTCCGGAAACAATGCGGTAAAGAGTTGGTCAAGCGCGGTAAAGTTTTGTAAAGGCGGAAATCCGCTCTTGGCCTTTCGCTTTTCGCGAAAGGCCAACCGCCAAGAGCGAACAGCGGTTTCCACCACAAATCACAAATCTTTACCCCACTCATACCCTTGAAGGTGGCATGATGACAACAATGGATCATGTCCTCGTGGTGGATGACGATGTCGAACTCTGCGGCCTGGTGCAGGAGTACCTGACCGCCGAGGGCTTCAGCCTGAAAGCCTTTCACGACGGTGAAAAAGGACTTGAGCAGGCGCTCACCAATCAGTACGCGCTCGTCGTCCTCGATGTCATGCTGCCCGGGATCAATGGCTTCGAAGTGCTGCGCCGCATTCGCAGCGTGTCGAAAATTCCGGTGCTCCTGTTGACGGCTCGCGGCGAAGACGTGGATCGCATCGTGGGCCTGGAAATCGGCGCCGACGATTATCTTCCCAAGCCCTTTAACCCGCGCGAACTGGTGGCCCGAATCCGCGCCATTCTGCGCCGCGCCAAGCCGGGCAACGCGGCGAACGATGTCCCGGAGGTGTTGATCGTGGGCGACGTGGAACTGGACCCCGCGACCCGCAGTGTGCTGCGCGCGGCCCAACCGGTCGATCTGACGTCTGTCGAATTCAATCTGTTGGAAGTCCTGCTGCGCGAGGCAGGGCGAGTGGTGACCCGCGAGCGGCTGGTGAATGCCGTGCTCGGTCGCAAATTTATGGCGTTTGATCGCAGCATCGATATGCACGTCAGCAAAGTGCGGCGGAAGCTGGGTGATTCCGAAGACAGCAGCGACCACATCAAGACCATTCGCGGCGTGGGCTACATGTTTGCGCGCCCCGCCGTGAAGGGGAAGAAATAATTCGCTGCTAGCTGCTGGCTACTAGCCAACTCTGTTTGCTAGAAGCCAGCAGCTAGAAGCTGGAAGCGTTCTCAGAAGATAATGAAAAGCCTCTTCCTCAAAATTTTCCTGTCCTTCTGGGCCGCGCAAGCGCTCTTCCTCGTGCTGGCGATTCTGGTCACGATTGCCCTCAGCCCGGCGCGGCACGGCATCGAGGGTGAGGGGCCGCAGATTCTCGCGGAAATCGTGAACGCCTACATGAGCGGTGGCGAACCCGCCGCCCACGACTACGTGGAAGATCTCTGGCGCAAGCAGCACGTCTGGGCAACGGTGTTCGATCCGTCGGGCCATGAAATCTCCGGTCGCCATCCGCGCATGGAAGATCTTGGGCCGGGTGGCCCGCCGCCGGATAGTCCGATGCGTGGCGGTCCGCCACGCCACCGCGGCTGGATCGACAGCCTTCTGCCCGATCGTGTCATCCGGCAGGCGCTGACTCTCGACGGCAAACGCTACACGCTGGTCCTGGTGCTGCCGCAGGGGCCGAGAATATTTTTCGGTCCGCACGACATCCCAGCTCTCGGAATTACCATTGCCATCCTGACCTCGGGACTGATGTGCTATCTGCTGGCATGGTCCATGACCAGCCCGGTCTCGCGCCTGCGCAAAGCGGCGCAGAGCCTCGCAGCGGGCGACCTGAGCGCGCGCACCGGAGCCCCCGCGAACGGCCGCCGCGACGAACTTACCGAACTGATGCGCGATTTCGATCGCATGGCCGAACGCATCGAAGGCCTGGTCGATTCGCAATCGCGCCTGCTGAAAGACGTCTCGCACGAACTGCGCTCTCCACTGGCCCGGCTCAGTGTGGCGTTGGGCCTGGCGCGGCAACGCGCTACGGCCGACGCGCCTCCGGAACTCGAACTTGCGCTGAACCGCATCGAACTCGAAACCGACCGCCTGAATCAACTCATCCAGCGTCTGCTGACCATTTCTCGCCTCGAGTCGGGGACCGACGGCCTGAGAAAAACTACGGTCTCACTGCGCGAACTGGTGGAGCAGGTGGCCCACGATGCCGAATTCGAATCTCCCGGACGGGGCTGTCGCGTCGCCACATTAGCCGCCAATGGCAAGAATAAAGATAAAGAGAAAGACGACGAATTTCTCGTCGAAGCTGACCCCGACCTGCTCCGCAGCGCGGTCGAGAACGTCGTGAGGAACGCCACACGTTATACTGCTGAAGGTACGACGGTGGAGGTGCAACTGGAACGCCAGCCCGCGGATGGCAAGGAACAAATGATTGTTCGCGTGCTCGATTCCGGCCCCGGCGTGCCCGAGGAAGCGTTGCAGAAGATCTTTGAGCCCTTTTACCGGCTCGATGATGCCCGCAACCGCGACACCGGAGGCGCGGGCTTGGGCCTCTCCATCGCGGATCGCGCCATCAGGCTGCACGGCGGGCAACTTCGTGCATCCAACCGCCAAGAAGGTGGGCTAGAGGTTGAAATCCGGATTCCGGCTAGTCTTCCTACTCAGGGGTTTGCTCTTCCCGCTCATTCCTGATAAAAAAATGTTTCAGCCACAAGCCTAGTTCTCCGGTTACAGCTGGCAGGGCATCGCCTGCGGACGGGAGGCGGCTGACCACCCCAATCAGCGCAAGAGCGCGCCGGTTGAGATCTCTTGGGAGTACAGATGTCGAAGAAAATAGCCTTTGCGGTTGCGCTCGTGGGCCTGTGCGCCCTGAGCTTCGTCCTGATCAGTTGCGGCAGTTCCTCGTACCGGCCCACGACTACCTTGTACGTACTGACCGAGGGGGTCACCAGCCAGGGAAACGCCTCCGGCTTTGGCAACAATGTGAGTTCCTTCGCCATCGATTTGGATAACGGCGGTCTCTCGCTGATCAATTACAACGCCAGCACCTGCCCCACGGCGGCCAGTGTCGCCAATCCCGAACCCTGCGGACTTCCCTTGAGCATTTTGCTCGACCCGACCGGCGCCACCGCGTTCGTCCTCGACCAGGGCCTGCCCTCCGCCGGCGTTGCGCCCGCGATCTATTCCTACACGGTGAACTCCGACGGGAGTCTCGGCTCGCCGAATCTCGCCGCGACCCTGACACTCGGAGATCTGCCCGTTGCCATGACGCGCGACCCCGCAGGGCAGTTCTTGTTCGTGATCGATGAGGGGACGAACCCGACGCCGCAAAACTGCGGCCAGGCACCGAACCCGGTGACTATCCAGTGTGCATCCATTAACGTTTTTTCCGCGAAGCCTGGCTCTACGACTTTGTCTCCGGTAACAGGAAGCCCGTTCCCCGTGAACCGTACTCCGAGCGCTCTTTCGGTGATCCCATTCACGCCGCCCGTTGGCAGCACTCTGCCCTGCACGGCTACAGCGGATCTTCTCTTCGTAACCTACAACTCCGACCCGGTTCATCAAAACGACAATACCTTCAGCGCCTACTGTGTCGATTCCTCCGCGGGTTCCTCCGGCAACGTGATCGATCTAACGCCGAATTCGCCGTATGCCATCGCCAGCACTCTTCCCACCGCGGTCATCGCCGTCAACACCAACCCGGCGGGGGAGAATACCGGCGGAGTGTTTCTCTATGTGGGCAGCCAGCCGCCCGACTCAGGCGCCCTAAGTATGTTCCAGGTATGCACCCAGGTCGGGCAGGGGAACTGCACCTCCCCGACGCAAGTGAACAACGCGACTCTGGTGCCGGTCGGAGCGCAGCCGCCCACCACGGGCGCAGATCCAGTGGCCATGATGGTGGATCCGACCAATAACTATCTCTACGTGTTGTGCGAACTCTCCAACCAGGTGTTTGGGTATCGCATCACCACCTCGTCCGGCGCGCTCACTCGGCTCAACCCGGTGTACGAACCGACCGGATCGGACCCGACATCGTTGGCGATGCAACCGAGCACCGAATCGAGCAACGAGTACCTGTTCGTTTCCAACAGTAACTCGGACAGCATTTCAGGCTTCAACGTGAGCACCACCACCGGAGGATTGACACCCCTGAGCCCAACCCTAAGCAACCCCGGGCCGACCGGAATGGCAGCGCAATAAACCACTCGGGCCATGGTCCGATCATGGTCATCGAAACCCCACTGCGATCTTAAGGGTTTCGATGACCCGATGACCAGATCACCGGATGATTACGTTGGCATCCGAAGTATTAAGTACCCGCCGATAAGTCCGAACACCAGATCCGGAGACCATGCCGCCACCGCCGGCGGCAGTTGGCTCAAATTGCCCATCGCTTCGAACAGGCCATTGATCGTCCAATAGACCACCCCGATGCCAATGGCGGTCGCGACTCCCGCGACTGCCGACCTCTTGCCCGCCGAAAGCGCGAACGGAATCGCCAGCACCGCCATCACCAGCGTGATCAGCGGATAGGCAATCTTCTTTTGCAGTTGTACCCGCAGGCGCACAACGTCAAAGCCGCTCTGCTCCAGATCGTGAATGTAGCGGCGTAGTTCTTCGTAACTCATTTCCGACGATTGTTTGATTTCCTTCTTGAAGTACGACGGCGTTTCCGCCAGTTCGGGATAAGTCGCGACGTCGAACTTGCGGTAGCTCTCGATCGCAGAGCCGTTCAGGCTTCGCTCCCACCCCTCCTCATAGACCCACCGGCCCATCGATTCCGACCAGTGCGCGCGGTCGGCGGCAATGCGATGTGTGATCTGGAACGTGTGCGGATCGAACTGAAAGATCGAAACGCCGCCGAACACATCGCGGTCGGGATCGAAGAATTGATAGTAATAAATGTCGGAGTGCTGGCCGAAGATCCACTTGCGATCGGGGCGCAGGTAGGTCTGCGCCGGTTTGCCTTTGATCTGGTTGCGCAGCGCGTCTTGCCGCTTGTTGGTGTAGGGAAGATAGAACTGGTCCGACACAAAGAGCACGCCCGCAACCAGCAGGGAAGCGAGCAGCACCGGAACGACAATCCGGTACAGGCTGATGCCGGTGGCTTTGATCGCCGTGATTTCGTTCGATCGCTGCAGCAGCCCGAAAGTGATCAACACCGCCAGCAGCATGCTCAGAGGCGTGGTGTTGTAAAGAAAATAAGGCGCGACATTGAGCAGGTATTCGCCCACCGTCAGCGGCGAAACCTGGTTCCGCAGGATGTCTCCCAGCAACTCAAACAGTGTGAACACCAGCAGAAGAAGAAGAAAAGCCGCGACAATCATGGCTAGATAAAGTGCAAATCCGCGCAACACATAATCGTCGAGAATCGTGGGGAACCGAAGATTGAACAGGCGTCTGGGCGTAGGAATTTTACGCGCGACGCTCTCGCCCGGAGCCATCTGCGACGCCGCGCCATTCCGTTCCAGAACACTGGCCGCAGAGGAGCCTCCAAACCATGAAGTCAGCCTCGACGCTCTGAACCATGCTGTTCGGAACCATGATCGTCTGAAGAAGGACCAGACGCCGGCCAACTCAATCGGCCGCCGTTCCGACTGCCAAAGCAGAAAAACTCCCCCCACCAGAAACACAAAGTCGGCGAGCCATACGCCGGCGGCGGGCGAAACGCGTCCCTGCCTCGCGAACGATACTCCGATCAAAGAAATCGAATAGTAGAGAAACACCAGCAGAATGGTCAGCACAAATCCGCTCGACTTGCCGCCCTTCTTCGACGAGAGTCCAAGCGGAATACCCACCAGCGCCAGCACGATGCAGGCGGTCGGCAGCGCCAGGCGGCGATGATATTCAATCAGGCTCCACCGCCGGCTCGCCGTGTCGCCGGTTCTCGCCATGCGCAGCAGATCGCCCACCTTCACCTCAGCCAGCGACGTAGGTTCATGCTCCTGATTGCTTTGCGCCGTCGGGATCTGGAGCGGAATGTCCGTGGTCTGGAAAGTGGAGATCTGGTACTGGTCTGGATTCTTGGGATCGGATTCGTGCGTGGAACCATTTGTAAGATGCAAATCCAGCCTGTCGGGTCCCTGGCTAACCAGCAATCCCTCGCGCGCTAAACTGATTCTCGGCGCCGCCGGGTCCGTCAAATCCGCTAGGAACACGCCCTTCCACAAAGCCCCGCCCGACATCGCCTTAACGTCCTGCACGTAAAGAATGATCTTCGGAAAGCCTTCGTAAAATACCCGAGGCTGAACTTCGAACGACGCTTGCGAAGACTTGAGATTATCCTCGAGCTGTCCCAGCGCGGCCAGCGAGCGGGGCGCCAGATAAACGCTGTTGCCGAGCGCAAGCAGCCACGCTACCACCACAAAAATCGAGATCACACGCAGGAAGGTCCACACGCCCAGTCCGCTGGCGCGCATCGCCGTGATTTCGCTGTCCGCGGCTAGACGGCTAAGCCCGATGAGAATGCCGACCAGCACGCCCATGGGAATCGTGTATGTGAGCGCCACCGGGACGGTAAAGAAAAAGACTTCGGCTACGCTAGGCAGCGGAGCACTATTGCGGACGACCAGTTCGAGAATGCGCCCCAGGTCGCGGGTGAAAAGTACAAAGGTGAAAACCGCCGCGCCGATCAAGGCGTGGGAGACGACTTCTCCCAGAATGTAGCGGGTGAGGATGCGCATCCGCAAAGGGTTGACTCATAGCGAGTCTAGCATGAGATCGGGGCCGGAGACCCACCGGTCATTGCACAATCCTGTCGCTACGCCTTCCTCAGAAACAGCGCTCCCAGCGGAGGCAGCGTCAGGCGCAGCGAATAAGGCCGTCCATGTGTTTCTTCAGCCAGAGCCTCCGTGCCTCCCATGTTCCCCATGCCGCTGCCGCCATATTCACGCCCGTCGCTGTTGAGAATTTCTTTCCAGTAGCCGCCCTCCGGCACGCCCACCATATATCCCAATCTCGGAACGGGTGTGAAGTTGCATGCGACGAGCACAGGGTTCTCGCCATCCTTGCCCTTGCGCAGCAGCGAGACGACGCTCATCGGCGCGTCATTGCAGTCCACCCATTCAAAACCGGCGGGGTCGCTGTCGAACCAGTGCAGCGCAGGCTCACTGCGGTAGAGGCGGTTGAGTTGCTCGACCCAGTTCATCAGGCCGCGATGCACCGGGTATTGCAGCACGTCCCAGTCCAGGCTGCGATCATGCGCCCACTCGCTCACCTGCCCGAACTCGCAGCCCATAAACAACAATTTCTTGCCCGGCTGCGCGAACATGTAGGCGAAAAGCAGACGCAGGTTGGCAAATTTCTGCCACTCGTCGCCAGGCATTTTCCCGATCAGCGATCCTTTGCCGTGTACCACCTCGTCGTGACTCAGCGGCAGTACGAAGTTCTCCTGGAACGAATACAGCATTCGAAAAGTCAACTTGTTGTGGTGATACTGGCGATGAATCGGGTCCTGGCTGAAGTACTCGAGCGTATCGTGCATCCAGCCCATGTCCCACTTCATGCCAAACCCCAGGCCGCCCAGATAGGTCGGCTTGGAAACCATCGGGTACGACGTTGACTCTTCCGCGAAAGTTTGAGTGTCCGGGTGCTCTTTGTAGGCTTCAAGATTGAAGCGCCGCAAAAAGTCGATCGCTTCCAGGTTCTCGCGCCCGCCAAACTTGTTGGGAATCCATTCCCCCTCTTTGCGTGAGTAGTCGAGGTACAGCATGGAAGCGACCGCATCCACCCGCAGGCCGTCGGCATGATACTTGTCGAGCCAGAACATCGCGCTCGACATCAGGAAGCTGCGCACTTCGCTGCGCCCGTAGTTGAAAATGAACGTCTTCCAATCGGGATGGAATCCCTGCCGCGAGTCGGAGTGCTCAAACAGGTGCGTGCCGTCGAAGAAAGCCAGCCCGTGGCCGTCGGAAGGGAAGTGCGACGGCACCCAATCTAAAATCACCGCGATTCCGTGCTGGTGCAGGTAATCCACAAAGTACATGAAATCCTGCGGCGTGCCGTAACGCGATGTCGGAGAAAAATATCCCGTCGTCTGATATCCCCACGAACCATAAAAAGGATGCTCCATGATCGGCAGCAGTTCGACGTGCGTAAACCCGAGCTTGTTGACGTAGTCGGCGAGGCGAGGCGCGATCTCGCGATATGTCAGCGACCGGTTGCCCTCCTCCGGAACGCGCATCCACGAGCCCAGATGTACTTCGTAAATCGACATGGGCGCGTGCAGGGAATTCGTGTCGGCGCGCTTCTTAAGAAAGGCCGCGTCGTTCCATGAGTAGTCGAGATCCCACACCACCGAAGCCGTGCGCGGCGGCTTCTCCGCGAAAAGTCCCACCGGGTCCGTCTTCTCGATCTGGTACCCGAGTTGCGTGGAGTCGATGTGGAACTTGTATAACGTCCCCTTGGCGACGCCAGGGATAAAGCCCTCCCAGATTCCCGACGAGCCGCGCGGCTGCAATTGATGCGATTGCGGGTTCCAGCCATTGAAGTCCCCGATGATCGACACCCGCCGCGCATTCGGAGCCCACACCCCGAAGACCGTGCCCTTGGTCCCCTTCGATTCCACCACGTGCGCGCCCATCTTCTCGTAAATGCGATAGTGGCTACCTTCGTTGAACAAATAAAAATCTTCGGAGGTCAGCAGGGAAACGTCGTAACGGACCGGAGAAAGTTCCTGCGTTGTAGGTTTCGGAGTCATGGGTTCACTTACCGTCAAGTGTATTCCAATTCAAACCGGAAGACCGGATGGTGTGGTGGCGGTGTCGGGTGCCCCGCCCAAAGCTCTGCTTGGGAGGGATTCCACAACTATCGCCCGCTTGGGCTTTCCTCTGATTCCCACTAAGGAAACTCTGATTAAGTCCTGGTTTCCACCGTGCACCCCTGTGCACCCCGTGGTTTATGCTTCCTGCCGACACTGAATCAGAGTTTCCTTAACGATGTTTCTCCTTCTGTGCCTCGCGTTTGGCCCGCGCCCAACCCTCCTTCACGCTCTGCCGCGCCCGCCCGAACGCCAGCGCATCCGCCGGAACATCGTCCGTAATACAACTCGCGGCCGCAACGTACGCTCCCCGCCCAATCTTGACAGGCGCAACCAGCGTCGAATCGCTGCCGATGAACACGCCATCTTCGATGACTGTCTTGTGCTTGTTGACTCCGTCGTAATTGCACGTGATCGTCCCCGCGCCAATGTTCACGCCTTCACCGATTTCCGCGTCGCCCAGATAGCTCAGGTGATTCGCCTTCGATCCCTTGCCCAGCTTGATTTTCTTGGTCTCGACGAAGTTCCCCACATGAGCGCCCTCGCCTACCTCGCTTCCAGGGCGCAGATGAGAATATGGACCCAGCACGGCTCCCGCGCCGATGCGCGAGTCTTCCATGATCGTCCCCGGCCGAACCGTGACCCCGTTGCCAAGCACGGAATTCCCGATCACGCTGTACGACCGTATCCGGCAATCCGCGCCAACTTTGGTCGAGCCGAGCAACTGCACAAAGGGCTCAATCACCGTATCTGCACCCACTTCCACGTCGCTGTCGATCACGCAAGTGTGCGGATAGAAAATCGTAACCCCCGCATCCAGCAGCTCGCGGCACTTCGCCAGCCGCAGCCGCGCGTCGAGCATCATCATCTCGGCCCGCGTGTTGCTCCCCAGGATTTCGCCCGCATCCGCGGTCTTGATCGCAACCACTTTCTTGCGCGCCCGCTGAAATACCGCCGCCATATCCGTGAGGTAATACTCCCCATGCGGATTCGCCGTGGAAAGCCGGTCGATGTACTCATACAAAGCGTGCCCATCGAACGCATAAAACCCGGAGTTGATCTCGTGGATCCTCTTCTGCCGTCGGTTCGCCGACTTCTCCTCGACAATCGCCTGCACCTCCACGCCCCGCGCGCCCTTGCGAATCACCCGCCCATATCCATACGGATTGTCGAGATCGGCGCTGAGCAAGGTCATGGTCGCTTTCTGACCGCGGTGAAAGTCGCTGAGCTTCCGCACCGTTTCCGCCGTAATCAGAGGAGCGTCGCCGGAAAGCACAAGCACCTGGTCATACCCCGAAAGCGCTTCGCGCGCCGCCATGAGCGCGTGTCCGGTGCCGCGCTGCTCGGCTTGCAGCACGAAGTTCACGCCCGTGGCGCGGACCGCCTCCCGCACCCGCTCTGCTTCATGGCCGACGATTACAAAGACGTTTTGCGTCGGCACGACCTTCACAGCCGTGGCGATCACATGCGCCAGAATCGGCTTGCCGCCGATTTCGTGCAGAACCTTGGGATGTTTCGATTTGAGCCGCGTACCCTTGCCCGCCGCCATAATCGCGATGGCGATGCGTGAGGTTTGTGGGTTCGATAGGGAAGACTTCGATTTGGATTTGGGCGCTTGAGCCATGCGTAAACAATATACCGCGACCGCTCAACTGCGAATCGTATGCCGCTCCGGCGCTTGCGCCATCAGCGCCATCAGGTCGTGTGCCACGCGATCCGTCGCGTGCCGTGCCGTTGCGCCCTCCACCAGATAGTCTCCCAGCACCGGGCACACTCCCAGCGCCTCGATCGCTTCCAGATCCGCCCCAATCTGCGAAGCTCCCTCCAGCGCGTACTTGGCTTTCATCTCCGGCGATGCCGCCTTGCCATTGATCAGAGCGTAGTCGAACAGTTGGACGCCAGCATGGCGATTCAGCGCCAGAATGTGATCCGCCGCGGTTAAGCTAAGACTTTCATTTACTTGCGTCATTAAATTGCAAACAAACACCTTAATGGCGGCAGATTCAGCGATCGCCTGAGGGATTCTCCGGACCAGCAAATTCGGAATCAGGCTCGTAAACAGCGATCCCGGACCAATCGTGATCAGGTCGGCGTTGGCGATCGCCTCCAGCGTCTGCGGTAGCGGCTCAACGTCAGGAGGCACCAAAGCCAACTCCCGAATCTTGCCCTTGCCTTTGCTCGCCGTAATCTTGGTCTCGCCGCGGACTTTCGTTCCATCTTCGAACGACGCCTCCAGTTCCACGCTCGACATGGTCGCCGGATAGATGTGCCCGCGCGTCAGCAGAATCTCCGACGACAACCGGATCGCTTCCGCAAAGTCTCCGGTGATGGAAGTCAAGGCCGCGAGAAAAAGATTTCCGAAGCTGTGCCCTTCCAGTCCCGATCCTTTGTCAAAGCGGTGCTGAAACAGCCGCGACAGTAGCGCTTCGTCTTCCGAGAGCGCCACGATGCAGTTCCGCACATCGCCCGGCGGAAGCATGTTGAATTCCTTGCGCAGGCGCCCGCTCGATCCGCCATCGTCGCTCACCGTCACCACGCCCGACAATTCGCGAATGGTGGGCTGGCCGGATGCCGTCAGCGCCGGCGTCGTGACGTAACGCTTCAACCCCTTCAGCAACGTGGAGAGGCCGGTGCCGCCCCCGATCGCCACCACGCGCAACTCGGGGCCAGCCTTGCCGCTATCGGATGAGTTTGTGCGCAACGGGGGAAGCATACCGCCTCAATCGGAATTGCAGAGGTCAGAAATTGCAGAGGTCAGAGGTCAGATTGCAGAGGTGAAAACCCCACAGCTCGCACCGAGTGATTCTCACCTCTGCAATCTGACCTCGAACCTCTGACTTTCAGCTAGTACGCGCTCGCTTCTTCTTCCTGCGGTTCCGCTTCTTCGCCGCCCGGGTCCGGATACAACAATTCCGTAAAGCGCGGATCTTCCGCCAGATTTTGGAAGTCGGTGTCGTTCCGCGCCTGGAAGCGCAGCGCGGGTTTCACTTCAATCGCCGCTCCGAGCGTCTTCATCGATTCCTCGATGTGGCCGGTCAGGCAATCCAACGCCGCCAGCCCGTACAGAACGTACTCGGACTTCGGATTCTGCTTCAACAGCTTGTCGAGATGCTCGCGCGCCGTCACGTAATCGCCCGAGTTGATCAGCGACACAGCGTAGTCGTAATGTTCTTCCGTCGACTTGAACTGCAGCGCTGTCTTATCCAGGTTCTTGTCGCAGGTCAGGATGTGCACCTGTGCCCGGTCGACCAGCGCCTTGTCCGGCCCGGTCAACGCCTTCTGCAAGTGGCCTTTGGCCTTCTCGAACTTATGTTCCTGCAACGCGCGCAGCCCTGACTCGTAGTTCTGCACCGCCTGTGTGTGTCGCGGATCCTCGACCACCCGTTTCTTGGGAGCTACTTTCAGTGCCATCAGACCACCTTATGTTTCAGAATTGAAAGTCCAGAATTAGAATCGAAACGCGTACATCAAAACTCAAAAATCGCGATCCAGCTTAGGGAGCTCTGATTAAGTCCCGGTTTCCCCCGTGTACCCTGTGGTTCATGCTTTCTGCCGACACCGAATCAGAGTTTTCTCAGTTGATGCTGGCCGAGGTCGCGAGATCGATCGTCTTAAAATCGCCCCTGACAATGCCGACGCGAATCTGTTCCGCCGACTTGTGCTGCTTGTACATCGTATAGGTGTAATAAAGCTCTTTGAGACAGGTGCTGCACTCCGCGCCGTGCGTGCCTGAAAAGCAGCTGTGCAGGCTGGTGTGCCGCATGCTGCGGTCGCAGTAGCAATAACAAGGCTGCTGGTAAATCACCTTCGGAATCTTCGCCGCCAGCTCGTAAGCATGTGTCTGATACGGAAACTGTCCGTTCGATCCCAAAAGCTGATCCTTAGTCAGAATCGGCGGAAGCTTTTCTCCCGCCGCCGGAGGGCCGCCATGAAAGTGCGGAACGTCCTGGTCGGGTTCCGATCGCAGCCACGGCGCCGAAACCATCGTGACCGTCAAAAACATCACCGCCGACGCAAGAATCCGTGTACGCATGCCTTGCAACCTCAAACCCCTATTTTACCTGAAGGTGCTGGATTCGGGATTACCGGACGGGTTCCGGGCCGCGTACCGAGCGGGGTCGTCGCCGCCACGTACGGATGAGGTTTTGTCATCCCGAGCGACCGGGGCCCCCAAGCAAGCCGCTTTTGCTTGCTGGGGTGGGGGAGCGAGGGACTTGCAGTCCGCCGCAAACGCACGCCTCGCTTAGCTCGGGATGACAATTACAAAAAGTACCTACCCCAGCTTCTCAAAAA
>Ga0302280_1001098_pt1 | contig 23049 bp, 15 predicted proteins | sample III_Fen_E1_1_FD_198771 | JGI IMG/M metagenome (GOLD analysis project Ga0302280, IMG submission 198771) | Peat permafrost microbial communities from Stordalen Mire near Abisko, Sweden - III_Fen_E1_1 | ecosystem: Environmental > Terrestrial > Soil > Wetlands > Permafrost | place: Sweden: Abisko... | reverse complement strand
ATAAATATGTCTAAAATGGAGATTATTCAAATAAATTCTAATTGTAATGTATCTGCAAAACCAGTTGCTGTTTAAAATAAATTTATTGATCCACTTTAAATAGATAACATATAAATAACAACTTGCCAAATTTGTTTAAGTTAACTTGGAGTTAGCATAAAAACTTTAACCAAATGTGAACATGCAAATAATTTTTGCGAATCTTGCTTATATAATCATGTTATTTATAAAATACATTAATTTCAAGAGGTAACTTGTCCATAAGAAAATTGTGATGATGAAATTGATATCACAGGGTAATTATTTAAAAGTTATCCAAATACAGTACGAATAGGCTATAATAAAATCAAAAGATTTTATTCAACAATCAAAGACTCAACCCTCAAATTATGTCCATCGATAGATTGCGAAGGCATTTTAAAAATTGAGTAAAATCAACCATTAAAATGTGGTAGTTGTTAAAATTAATTCTGCATTACTTGTTTACTAGCAATTCATGAAGGACCATGTGATGAATATGAAAAAAATTTCCTTATATAAAATCTAAAATATAGGCAGTGTGCTAAATGCAAGATGATGATATAAAAATATATAGGATGCAACCAAATGACATGTTTATGCAAATATCAGTTTTGCTATATCTGTCAATCTTAATGGAATCAAATTCATCATGGTAAGCACGATAGTAAAGGTAATCTTATTATTATGAATTGCTGCGATATCTGCCTCCTAATGCTAAAAATTGTAATATTCTTCCCTTTGTGGATTCTATCATTTATTATTATATATTCTCCTTTAATTGTTCTACAAATAGCGGTTGTTATTATCTTAAGCATATTTAGAGGTATAGTTTTAGAACCCTGTCTCATGTAACCTATTTTCTAGCTTAATAAATGGATCTATGTAATAATTGTGGTGATTTTCTATCCAATATTCGCAGTTATAGGAATTATATCAGCCTTAGGGAAGATGTGCAAATAGGAAAGCTAAACAATATTTTTTCTCTGTTTTTGTGATAAGGGAAAAATAAATATCATAAATTTCTTATGTTCCATCTTTGATTGGATATTTTAAAGAGAATGATTTTATTATGATCGATTGAAACTTAAATGGACATAAATAATGCTATTAAATTATTAAAAATGGTAAATAGTATATTTATCCATTAAAGTTTTATTTTACTCTATTAATCTGATATGGAGTTAAGCGACATATTTTAGATTTTTATGAAAGAGAAAATACTTATAATTTGATAAACTCTGAGATAAACTACTATCAATAAATGACATATACAAATAAATAATATATTAATATGTAGCCTACAATGAAAGATAAATTATAGTTTACATCTAAAAAATCGTAAATGTTGTCTTCTCACTCAAGAATTCAAGAATCTTCAGAGACAATTTAAGAAAATATGTCTGTTGCTACTAATTCATCAAAAATTTCACCAGTTCTTAGGCAAGCCATGAAAAAATACAGAGATAAAGCAATTAAGGACAGTGGGCCTGCACCTCGTCTACCGGTTATTAATTAATAAATAAGGGCTTGCTCAATATGCTTTAATTTAGTTGCATAAGGAGAAGGGAATTTTTGCAACTGTAGGCACAGATAACTGTTTTGTTCATCATGCTTGCACCACTACAGCATCTATAAAATAAATTCCTTTCAAAATCTTACTTGCCCTGAAGAAGATTGCAAAGAATAAATTGATACAAATAGTGATCTCTTCAAAAAATTACCTAAAGATGTTCAATAAAAATATCATAAAATTCACCTATTTTACTCGACTTTAAATGATCCAAATACCAAGCTATGTCCCTTGGATAATTGTGAAGGCATAATAAAAATGCAGATAGGGGGATTATTTATATGTGGTCGCTGCAAAAATTAATTTTGTGGTAAATGCCTAATGAAAAATCATGATGGGTCGTGTGATCAACAAGAAATAGATTTTTTTCAATAAAACCTCCATTATAGGCAATGTAAAAAATGCAAAATGCTTATATAAAAAACAGGAGGATGCGATCATATGCTTTGCCGCTGTGGTTTTTCATTCTGCTATGTCTGTCAGTAGCCTTGGTCATAAATTCATGGTAATGGAATACATGTTACAAGCGAAGGGAAGTGTATAGGGAGTTGTAAATGTCTAATCACCGTTTTTTTAATTTTAGTAGTGCTAACTTTTTTAGGTGTTATGTCCTATAATTTAATATCTGGAATCATTAACGGAAATTGAGATGATTGATAGATATCTTCAATATTCAATATTCGATAGATTTTATATTATAAAAATACTACAATCTATTATTATTTTATCATCTTTCTTCACTTAAAAATAAACTCAATTAAATAATTACTAAAGTATGTTTCGGAAATCTTTATTATTTTTTATTTCTCCAGTCTATAATTTAACTACTTGATTTGTTAAAAATATTTTGTAATGGGAAATATTATCTACATCTCAGTAAGTGATAATATAGTGCAATTATTGGTTGTCGGATACAGTAAACTTATGGAAGAAACTTTTCAAAGAGAAAATATTAATGCCAAACACATTATTATGAATAATACTCCCATTCTTTAAATCACATTTTCGCAAATCGTACTTTAGCAGATAGGAAATTAAAAAATTTCCGACCTAATCAAAGATTATATTTAGACTTCAAATTAAAAGATAAAGCTGAGGACTATTAATAAAATCTCTTAGTTAGAATATTTGAAGAAATTTATTTCATTTGAATATTTTACAAATTAATAGCAGATCAGTATCCTCAGTCACAATCAAGAGCTCCTTCGTGCTTATATTCAATAAAAACTAATTTTTAATTTCTAAGAACGAGGATGTTTTTATGACATAACGAAACTAAGTGATCTTTCTCATATTATCTTTTTGTAAGTCTTACCGGAAGAGTATCTTGAAATCTATTTTGATGAATATTTCAAAATTGATAAAATCAGGGAAAACAACAGAACTAAAATGTTTAAATCTCCATACAACGAAAAATTTAATATCAAATTGATTAAAAAGGCTTTAATTCAATAAACAGCTGAAAAGTCCCTCACATAAATTTTGGAGGATATTTATACAAAAGGAAATTCATAAAACGCAGACTTGTTACTACAAGATCTATGTGGCGCCGACAAGTGCTCTTTTATTGGATACCCTCCAAAATTAATCGCTTCTGCTCTCGCTAAATATGCAAACGAGGAAGAGCCCACTTCAAATATCTGGGATCAGGCTCAATCAGTTGCCACTGCTTTTGCTGTCAATATCAGTCTACATATAATTGATCAAATCAACTCCACCAAAATTCGTAAAATTATTTTTAGAACCAATCAATTCTACCATCGAAAATTTTTGTATATTATTCAGGTAATCAAATTATTATTTATAGTCATTCGTTGGAGTTCACTCAGACATTTGGTTTGTGGATACGTCTTCGAAATCTTGGATCTAAAGACTTCAGCTTTTGCCGAACTTCCTAAAATGATGATTTGATTATTTTGAAATCAATAGCTAAAACAATGCATATATTATAACAATATATTAATTGAATGAGCGGGTTGACAAACTGGTACATCGAATACGACAATAAAACTTTTGCTATCCTTCACAGCTCTAAATATGAAAAATATATATTTAAGGCAGCATAACTCTTCGAAACTGTTCCTGCATGTCAACCAACCTAAAATACTGATATATCTGATTGGGTAACTGTTTTATCCAACTCAGTAAAAGATATTTGCCAGCTTCTTTATAATTTTTTTTATGTAGAATAAAAATTAGCAAGTCAAGAGATAGTAAAGGTGGCTTTCTTTCAAATTTACAGGGTGCTCAAAGTTTAAAATTTATACTCTAGCTTCTTCTATATGGCCAGCTAAAACTTTAGGATTAGTAGAATTTTGGCTTGCATTATTCGACTCAATCGTTTTCTCAAAGCTTTATTCGACCATATTGAAAATATCAAGAAAAACTTAGATTAAACTTTTCTGTAAAACTTAGATGAGGTTTATATCTTTATTCAACAAAAATTAAAGTAAACTCTAGCAAAAACTGAAAAATTAGGTAATAATGATATTAACATCATTCTACTCGATACTTTATCACTCATACTACGGAATTTTGGTGATTCATCAATGCATAAAATTCTGGACAAGACAAAAACAACAAAAATAATGATGGCTATTTAAAAGGAAAATGAAGTGTATCAATAATTTGAATTGAATAAGAAAAAAGAACAAGAGGATTTTAAGGAGAGTCAATATTTTGCATTTCCTATGCCGGCTGAAGAGGACCCGAAAATGAAAGAGAAAATTGTCGAATAATATGTATAGGAAGATTGATCTTAATACAAAAATAATCATTTCTTTACAAAACAACTTGTTATTCGAAATTGAATATCCATAATTAATAATCGAATCCTATCCAAAGAATAGATCTGATTTTCAAATTCAAATAATCTATTTAATGAAAGGAAATTAAGCTGTTTCATCATTTTTTATTTGAATCTGTTTGATTATTGATTATGGGGGTAATTGGAAGAGAATTGGAAGTGGATGCAGGAGTCGTAGGTTTTTCGGAAGTAGTTGAAGTTTCTGAAAGCTTGGAAATTTCAGCAGCCACAGTTGTTTGAGGAGTCTTGGCTTATTTCTATTATTTTTCTCTAAAACGCTTGAAGGCTTCATCAACCATCTCGTCAGTCAATCCTTTTCTTCTTAAGAATATCCTTTTTTGAACATCGGAAACTTTGGTTAAATCCTTGCCGGAGAGGAAAATAGTTGCAATAGCTATCAGCTTTTCCTTTTCCTCCATTTTTTTAAGTTATTATTCTTCTTTTTTCTTGAGTTTGGCTTATGAATTGCCCATAGATGAAATAATAATCAATAGCAATACGTCATAAATGCTTATTAAACAAATCAAAAGAGTATATAAATTAATTGATAAAAATATATTGATTTGATATAAATTTAACTTCCTGATCAGATAGTTTTTGTCCAATTAATTAGTTTTTCATTTTGTTTAAATAACTATCTTTAAGTTTAGACACATTAATGGTTCTTTTATAATTAAAGTTTGACTTTATATTCATGGCGCTTTATATTGATAATTTTTAATATTTGCCACTCATGTTCCTACAATCCAAAAATATCAAAATAATAGAAAAATCCCTCTTGAAAAGCATAGTTCCTTATTTGACCATCAATAGTGACTGGGCAAAAGGATTTGTTGAGATTGGAAGAATATCAACTATAAGCTATGCAGGGAAATTAGCCAAATAAAAAAAAGCCAAGTGCTTTATCTGTGGAAAAGTTTACTAAAATATACTTTTGTTCTTAATCCACCTTTAGCTTACTCATAAGGTAATAGTTTGTAAATTTAGGAGGATATTGAAGTCACAAAATATTAATTTTGCCAATAGAATCTCACTATCTATTCATAAACAATCACTGAACCACGTCAAGACGATAATAAAATATTTTTCTCGAAGAATAATAGCAAATAGTTGATTTTATTAAACACTTTGAGAGAAAGGATAAAATCCATATTTAATCAAATATTTTGCAAGTTCATTAAAATAAAACAGAAGGAGAGAAGATAATATTTTCATTCAACTGATATTTTTAGGAAAATGAGGCCTGAAAGTTAAGATGAAGATAGTGAAGCAGAAATTGGACACATCTAAAGAGATTTATAGAAGATGAGAATCGGAGATTTCTGGGATGTCAATCAAAATGACAAAAACTTTTTTATTAAATGGAATGACACAATTTATAAAACGAAAAAATAGAGTGTGATTATCGATCATTAAACTCTACTGAAATTATTATGTTAATTCGCAACAAAAGCAAAAAATTAAGGAGTGAAGAGAATTAATTTAGTGATGCATGGATGGACATTATGGTCAACGGGCAAAATCTCGGCTGAAGAGGTGAGCAAATTTATCTTGTCTTACGATCAAGGTTTCATAATAGAATGATGTTATTTGGGTTTATGAATATTAAAATCACGAAGAGTCTGATTAAGTGAATTATGAAATTTGAGAATCTTCCTTACTGTCCTCTATCCACTTTTTAATTAATAGAATGTCCCTTTGCTTCAAAGCAGATTTGTGCCTCATTTTGAAGTTAATGCTATTTCTTTTGTTGCAATTAACGCGAGACAATCGACTTTGCCCTGTCATTTTGTTGTTTGATTTTTCTGTTGGAACTTCTTTCATAAAATCGTCTCCACTTCCGAAAGTGTAGTTTGAAAGAATAGTTGATTTTGAATTGCTACGTCTTGCTTTATTAGCAATAATTAGAGGAGGTCCTTCCAGTAAAATATTTGCATTTTTAACTCCTTGGACATCGATAAGTTAGTTAATCTTTTCGAGATTATTTTATAAAAATATCTTTTCAGAACTATAGATTATTTTCTAAAAATCTATTGAAAATAGAGTTTGACTTTACACAGTGAAAACCCTCAGCAAGTAAGGGCGAGGAAAATTTTAAAAGTCTTTAACTGTGAGCATATACATGACCTTCCCTTCAAAATATTTACCTTTGTATAAAAATCTATCCATAAATTTAGCGAAACACAAGGACTTTTTAAATTTAGACTAAAATTTAGAGTTTAGGCTGGCCTATTTTGATTTCTTAATTAATTTAATAGAAAATTATCTTAATTTGAAATATTTATTAATGAGGAGAAGCTGCAAATTGCAATCATCTATCAGGCACAGTCTTGATCTTAGTTTGTTAATGAAAGATATATTGCTGAAATTTACGTTTTTAAGCACTACCATTGGATATTTCTTTTATAAATTTTCAATATAAAAGTTTTTCTCGCTTCCATTTTGAACAAAAGTGAAGATATTTTTATTGATGATAGTTGTGTTCACATTAATGGTTTACTTGAGACTTTTCATACGTTTAATAGATAATTTCAACCGAAAGTAATCTTGTAAACGAGTTATCAATTTAATATGCTTTTCTTTATTGAGTAAGATTTATCTAGTTAATAATTAGGCCAATTCACTTTCACATAACTGTGATTCTTCACTAATTATATTTTTTCTGAAAGAAATGTTGTAATCATTGTTCATATGCTTAACTGTATCGATGCGTTCAAGGGCATGACTAAATGTTCCATCAGATAATTTCTTTGAGCATATAAATAGGATATACTTTAATTAGGTTTTATAGGTATTAAAAGTTATATTGACCGTTTTTTTTCTGTGATATAGCTCATTTTTAAGACGTTGTAATCTGGTCTTTAGTCTTATGGCAAATATTTTCATACGATACTGCACGCTTTTCTTTAAAGTAGCAATATAATTAACCAGCGGAATCAGCTTTGAATCTACTACTTAAAAATAAAGACTTAAAGGTTACTTTTTAAGATTTTAATAAACCTCTGGAGCCACCACCAATTCCTCATTGACTCCTGCTCCTTTTTGAATTTGATATATTTTAATATGGCAAGTTTTCTGTATTTTGTGAACTAAATATTCAATTTGATGTTTGACTCCATTGATTGATATCGAATTAATTAATTATCGATGTAAATTGGTGCGATATTTATTAAAGAAGCAAAGCAGCTTTAATTGTCCTTTGAGATGAACATGATTGCTAATAAATCTGATAAACCTATTTCTAGTTTCGTAATATATAACTGTTTTAAAGCAATTAAAATAGGATTCTATCTTGTTGGTTGGTTTAAGTGTTCCAACCACATCCCATACCCGTTGAAACAATTAGTTTTTTAAGTTTATCTTTTATGCATTTATTATATTTAATTCACTTTAATAGAGCTAGTTCTGATATTTTAAGGCTATTTACTATTTTTATTTTTAAAATTCCTAGATCTACTGTTTGAATTCGCTTATTTTCTTTTATTTTTATCGACACTCTATCCTCAATGTATTTAGAGTTCTTTTTTTCAGCTTTACTCCATTATTTTCATCTAATATAAAGAGTCTATTTAACTCTTTGTTAATATTCTTTTATCTTAAATTGTTATCTTGAGTAATTTTAGTAATTTTAAAACTAGGAAGTTTTTTCTATTTATCAAGTTGCTGTGAAATATTTTGAGTTGGTAGCAAGCTATTAAGAGAGTGAAGAGATTGAATTCTTTCAATTTTATTCTATATCCTTGATAATTTCACAGATTTTTTGATCAAGTAACTTGAACTTTAAGTACAGCGGTTGATGAAAGGCTAAGAATTGGGAAAATAGTGAGCTGCAAACTAAAGACACTGCGTTAGGTTGTAGGCAGAAATGTCCGTTGCGTTCATTTTGTTATAGACTTTGGACATGTAATAAGTGGACAGCACAAAGAAAGATATGGTTTCTAATAATATTTTCTTATATTTGGCTTTTTCTTCTTGAATTTTAGTGGTAACCTTGCTAATGATGTCTGATAAGATACATTTGGCTTTGCTATAGTTTCCTTTTTCGAAATTAATAATACTATAAAAAATGGATGAAAGTAAGAGTAAATTGCTGATAGTATTATCTCCCTTGTTTATTTTTTACTCCAATTTTAACATTTGATTAGAAATATTCGTATACTCCTACACTATTGAAAAATTATTCTTTTTAAGGTGGACCAATGCATAGATAAAGCAAATATTCACTTTAATAACATTTGTGAAATATTTATTGCAGCTCCGTTCAAAGTAAGTGAGACATAATACGGCCTTATCGATTATTCCTTCTCGCAATTGAGTAAGAATATACTGAAATGTGACTGTGGATATTGTTTCGATCATACGTAGAAATTTTTTAGGTCCAAATACATCTTGCTCCATGACGATATCTTCATATAAACAAACATACATTGTTGAAGCTGCTGAAATATTTCTTTTGGATTATTGCTGTCTTTTTCGAAGAAATTGTTAAGCAGCTAATGAACCTGAACAAACTCAATGAGGAGTTCTAGGTTGATTTGGATTATCGGAATGTTTGGGCATTCGATAAAATTGTAAACATTGGATAATGTTCTGATTAATTATTGCATTATTTTAGAAATTAGAAATCGAAAAGGATTATATTTAGTCAATAATTAACTAAACAGTTAAATATTTCTTATAATCTAATGACTTGTGATTAAATAATACCTAATGCATTCATCAATGGCAAAAGCATCTTTTTTAAACTTAATTTATTGGTTTATTCATTTGCTATTACAACAGCAAATAATGATTATCATTCTTATGATTGAAAAATGAGGCATATTAATATTGATATTGAATGGATAGCTATGCTGTCCTAAATAAATCAAATCATTTTCTTTTATTGTCTTTCATTTTCTTTTTGCTGTTCATAATTTTCTAAGTTTCTGAGCTTCCAGAATCAATGATGGGAATGCTAATCATAATTGTTTCAAAAGAATTCCGATTTTATTACAACTCATCTTCGGGACGAGTAAATCTATTCTCAATCTATAATTTAATATTACTATGAATTAACCTGTCCTTAAGAGTCAATCGATTGGGTATTTCATTCTAAATTATATATTTCACAAATTTGTAGTACATCATCTATTGATAGAAGCCTTTTTTCTATTATGTTTATTCTTGCTAAACCTTAATTGAATCTTATCTTAAGCTAGTATCCCTCTAAAGGCAATTTTTCAATCTTTTTTAAAGTTTTTTAAAAAAGTAAGGTTTGCTAATTTGCTGGTTCAATTTCAGCTAGAGCTGCATATCAAATTTTTCATTCCTCAGAGAACAATTATTCTTTCTCTCAATTATTCTTTCTCTTTTTCTTTTAATTTTCTACAATTTAACAAAATAAAAAGCCTTTAATTTTTGTAATTATTTGTAGTTCTCATCTGGGCAGCGTAGATTGCGAACAGGTTCCCAAGTAGATTAGTCTTTGCTATAGCCGACCCATTCAACTTTAACTTGTTCCTAATTATTTTCTATTTTGTAGTCAATCAGTCGTTTGACTTCATAATAGTCTTCCATTCTTTGGTAGAAATATTGCTATTTTATATTGAATTAACTCTACTATTAAAACATAGTTGTATATGGCTATAAAAATGTTTACCAGTAATTGAATGAACTTTCAACAGTATTTTATTTCAAAGATGGAGCAACAAAATTATTGTGTTTGTGCTTTTATTTTATTTCATTAAACTTTAGCAATAGCATTACAGATCATCAGAAAATGAACTACATATTATAAACCCTCAATTCAAAATTATAATCTATATAAGATCCTTTTATAAAATTAATTCAAAGTACCCAATTATGAAAGATAGGCTCTATTTTTTTATCAATATTTTAAAAAGAATTATAGCCTTCATCATATGCTAATTATTTATGCTTCTTTTATAATAAATTACAATGCATGACCAAATTTAATCACAATTTAAGAAAATTTTAATGAGGATTAAAGAAAAACCATTCAAATCATCTTTATCAAAATTCAAAGGAAAAACAACTAAAATTAAGCATATTTAATAACAAAAAAATGAATAGCAATCTAAAATGTTAGAAATGCACAATTAGAAAGTAGAACACCAGCTAATGCTGCACCCAGCCAGAAAGTTTATACTGTTTTCAGTTCCTTCAATGATGGAGTTCAAAAAATTTGCTACTTATCTTTATCGAGGATTAGCATATTCTATCTTTGTTCTTCATAGTCCATCTGATAGCTTTATAATTAAAAAAAGCGTTACGCTCCCTCAAAGATCTTGTAGTAAGAGAAAATTTCTAATGCTTGATTTAGACTAAACATTGATTCATTCTGTATCAAGCCCAGAAAAATCCGATGTTACTTTGAGTCAAAATAACTTAACGATCAGATTCAACATTCGACCATACTGTCTTTAATTTTTATAAAAAATAAGCTAGCATTATGATGTGTACGTATTCACTGCGGCAGTTTAATAATATGCATAGCTAATAGTTAACTTTCTTAATTTGAAGCAAAAGACAATTCAAGGAATCATTTCTCGAAAAAGATGTTTTGAGACTAAAGAAAAGCTGATTATAAAAGATCTGCGAATCATAAGAAATCGACCGTTGAGCTAAATTGTAATAGTTGATAACATGGTCCATTCATTTGGTTTACAAATTGACAATGGAATACCTATCCTTTAATTTAAAGACAATAAATAGGATCGATAATTAGTTGGTTTGGCAAATCTTTTGGTAAAATTAAAGGATGTCAGTGATGTGAGAGAGTGGATATCCAAAAATATCGCTCTCAGAAAATGCCTTGAAATACCTGAAAAAGAGTTTTTATTAATGAAGCCAAGCTCCCTCAGATTAAAATAAAAGATTTAATGATTATTTGTATAGGGCTGTTTAAATAGAATCAAACTTTAAGTTCACCGTTGTTGATCTTAGCAATTACTTGCTTGGGGCTTTGCTTATCGACAGTGCAGCCGAGAGATAGGCAGGTGCCTAAAACTTGCTTGACAGTGCCTGCAAAGCTTTTAGCCATCGACTTCTCCTCGATAACCTTTGCGACTTTTTTAATCTGTTCAAAAGTGAGGTTGCCCTTGTGGTTAACGTTTTTAACTTTCTTTCTGTCTCGCTCGTAGTTACCCAACTCCTTAATCAACAAAGCGGAAGAACTAGGATTGATTGTTATTTCTGCAGCTCTGTTTTGGCATTTGAGTTGTACCATCACTCTAATACCTTTCCATTTGTTTCCCTCCTTCACAATGTCCTCACCAACTTTTTTGGCATTCTGTATTATAGTTAAAGTACCAAACCGAGAGGACCCAACTTAGGGGCGAGAGTGGCTGCAGGTCCAGCTTCTCCACCAAATACTTTGATGTTGACTGTATAACAAGAGGGGTACTGAAACGAACTTCACTAGGATCGACTTTAGGAGGCATTTGTGGTAAATTAATATAATAATAAATTCATTTTTTCTGTATTTTACTACAATTTTATCCAAGTTAAGTAAAAACTGCAATGGAAATATATCATAATATTTGACTCACTTTCATTTATAAATATTTTTGACCATCTAAAGAACTCCAAATAAAAATATAAAAATCAAACGGAGCGTTGACTCTTCATCCTTTCTTTTGATAATTAAATATCTTTAACTTTTCTCTATAAAATGACTCTGCGGGATTATATTTACTGATCGGTGCTCTCTTCTATTCTGACTCTTTGTTTTAAATATTGTTAAAGAGATTCATAGCTCTGATAAAAATCTGCAATTTCCTGTTAAGTTTTACTTTTTATAGTAAAGCTTTCCTCGATATCTTCTAATTCCATTGTTTACCTCAGTTTGCTTATCAATTGCTAAAGATCAACCTTATTCTTATCGTAAAAGGGAGGGGCTCGATGCTTTTCCTGTAGATTATAAAATTATCTATCTAATTATTTATAAAAATTTACTGATCTCTTGATGGGTTTATATCTACTCATTTTATTCATCAGCTCATCGTATTTTTTACCATACCGAGGTTGATCACTAAGCAGAAATTTTTTTATATCCTTGAAAGCCTATTTGATATTCTTTTTGCTTTACTAGAACATATCATTCAGCATCTTTTGCTTTTTTTGAGGTTTTTAACTTTAGGATAACCATTTCTTATGCTGTTAGTACAAATTGCCCCTTTTTTATCGAGCAGCTGCATTTTATGCCTTCAAAATTTATATCTTTTATCTAATTTGCTTATACTCCAAGATAGCGGCCTAATTGCTCTTAAACGTATTGTGAGCATCAGTAACTCGTTATAATTATTCTTTAAGGTTAATTCGATGAGCAATATACTCTGAAAGATTGTTTTTTAACTCATTTTTTTCGTTCTCATATTTTACAGTTAAATTAGCCATCTCCTTTCTCAAATTATTTTAATTTGACCTTTAAGTACGGCGCGATGATAGAAGATCAGATCTGCCTCTTTTTCTTATAATTTTTATAGAAACTTATTTTCGTTCATTGAACTAAACAACTTAAATTTCGTTTTGCAAGGTATTCAACTCCTAAATAAGTCGCTGCTTTTTGATTTTAATTTTGTTAAAGTTTGATATTTAATTTTGTAGTTGCGAGGTTAGATTGTCGTATTTTATTGCCTATCGTTTAATTTTTCGTTATGATTCTTTCATGCGTTGATAATCTTCCTCACGTTTAATCATTTAATTGAGAAGATGAGGTTTTTCTGCCTTGATCTTAATGAAATCTCCGATAAAATCATTCCAGTCGACCCCGCTAAAGCTCATGGAGATTATTATACAATACTATTTGAAATATATTAATTTTGTTATTAAATCAAACTTTATCATTAATCTTACTACATATTATGCCTTGCAAGTTTGAGCAACGCCTTTTAGAGGATTACAGCTCACCGAGTAAATGCTTATTCTTTTACTTTAGTAATTCAATAAGCTAATCCTTTTCTATTAATTCATCCTATAAATCTAAACAACAACATTTGGATTGAGGAAAATTGTTATATGAGCCGGGATCTATACATTACACTTATTATTTGGAGATTGCAGTCCTTGCAGTTAAATTTTTATTTTCAAATTTGGCATTTGTAGACTTTGGAAGCCCTATATTTTTTTCATATGTCAGGAGACTTTCAATTTATTTGTGCCTTTCAAACAATTGTAACTATAATATTAAAGATTCTGATTGCTTTTTAAAATCATAATTTTATGCTTATAGTATTTCAATTTTCTGCCCATACAATTTTTCTAGCTATCTTGTTTTTTATGCTTTGTCTCTTAGCTTTATTTATAGAGCCCCAAGCTAATCTTCAAGAGCTGCTTTCTAAATTTTTACTTGTTCTAATTATAAAAGTAGAGTGTGACATTTTTTCATTAAATTACTTGATTAATTTTTCGTTAGTTGCAGTTATTCTTCATTTTATTTTACATGCCTTAACAATGCCTATTGCTCCTATTTTAATAAAAATTGATTTTTTTAGGATTCATATCTTTGTTGACGCAATTATAATCGCTTCTTCACTCCCTATTTTTCGATTTTATTTTGTTAAAGCTATTTTAGCATTGAAGAAAGTTAAGTTTGCAAGTTATTTTTTTATTTTTGCAAAAGAGAAACATCCTCGCACAATTTAGTTATTTTTTGAGCCTGCTTTGCATTTTCATCTTTGAGTCTAATATTCATTCTTTCAGAGAATGCGGCTTTCAGCCTTAGGGACTCAGATTGAGAATCATCATTTGAAATATACTCGACCTGCTAACATGAATTTGACATAAACGTTATTATTACATTAATATTAGTCGTGAAAAGAATAAATGGAATCTAATACTCTAATATATCTAATTATTTTTAAAAAACAATGGATTTAATTGTCTTAAATGATTGGCAAATCCCTTGAATAGAGAATCATTTTCCTTTTAGTAGAGAAAGAGCAATGCAGTTACTTTTTAATTTGGATAAGGCCTTTGTAAAATCTAATGCGTGATCTTTAATCCATTCCAAATGATTTGAATGATGTTCAATTGTCACAATTTCATTCACCATATCACCAATCGCACTAATGCAAATTTTGGGGAATATTAATCTTACGATACTCGCTAATTTTTATTGACTGCAACCATCCAAAAATGTAGGTATTTATGCGATCAAACTTCCCATGTCTACTAAGGAATTGTTTAAATCAATTTCAACGAGGTCATGATCTAATTATGCATAAATTATAGACAGTTTGTAAGCTTCATTCCCACATTTTGTTTTATTTTTAATTTAAGAAATATGATGCTCTTGGAAATAGACACATTTCTTTTGGACTTGAGTCTTATAAATAGTCTGAAGCATAGTAGAGTCTATATTAAAAATGTTTTACAAAAAGCAATCGATTTTTAATTTTTATCTTTATCTTAGACATAGAGTCTCATAATTTTTACCATTAATTTAGCTTCACGAGCCAGTAGTTTGGTACAAACAGGAGGAAATTGTTCTTAGATAGTTTTAGCTTCTTCCTAAGCTCCGCAAGCTCGAAGTAATTCTGGAACACGCTCTGAAACTTGTTCAAGAGAATCGATAATTTCCTCAACATCTCCTAATTCAACAGCTTCCCTAGCCAATCCATAGAACTGTTTTGCCTGAGTAAAGCATTGTTTATGCCCTTCTGTGGCCGATTTTTGCGAGGCAGCAAAGACAATCAAGAGAATAACAACCAAAGTTTTCATCAAAATAGATTTATTATATTGATTTCATTGATAATGAGTTTTTGATATAATATAACTTGAGGATGGCTAAAATACTTCACATACGGTTTCAAGGTCTGCAAATTCTTCATACAAACGGCATAGAATAATCATATTTTTCAATCACTCATGAAGAAAAACAGTATTTCTCTTCCACCTTCGATCATCAGAATACCAAAATATAAGATGATATCATTATCAGGATTTAATCCGCAGTACCTGAAATCATTTCTCTGCAGAGATGGGAAAATTGTATGATCGTTTTCAATTTTGAGGTTGAAGTACCATAACTAAAGACGAGGGGATTTACTCGCAAGAAGATAGAAACTAGGCAGTTATAGATTTTGACCATTACTTGTAGTATCTATGAAGATAAGGATGTGATGTTTAGCGATAAGTATCTTCAGCATGTTTCACAGCATTACCTCATTATTGAGGATATTTACTTCACAAATCAGATTGGAGCGACTCGAGTTCGTAACGCTGCTAATTATTTTACAATAAACTGTAAAAATACTCATTTTATGCTTCCCGTGAGGGCCAGTAATGTTCTTGTTAAGTTACCATCAACCATAGAAATAGCTAGTTTTATGAATAATGCATTCAATGGAAAGTCAGAAATACTAAACTGTGAGCAGCTTAAAGATGGAATTGAAGTGTAGTTGAACAAAGGTGGTAAAGGAGGAAAGGTGATAATGAAATTAAAATGGGCAATAAATTTGCATCGATTGCAATTGGATCAAAATGTGCTTCTATAAGCAAATTAAATACTTCTTTATGATGCGGAGGTAAAATTTTAGAATTTAGTCGAGATTCAAGGATGCAAATTAAAGATCATGCATGGTGGTAGAGCTTTTGAGTTTTCCGATTAAATTGATCATAATAAAGTAACAAAAATTAGAAAGATTGTTCATTTTATTGTCAAATCCTAGAGTGAAGAAGTAGATTTCATTATCCATCGGAATGGCAAAATAGTAAGCTTTGCCCGCTTGAATACTTCCTAGATTGGAAGTTATTCTCTCACTATTATAAAAAAGAAATGGCCTGAAATTAATAATCCTTCAAAATTCATTGGGTTTATCAAAATCAAAGGAGAAAGAGCTAAAAATGTTAGCATTCCACAATCCAATCGCTATTGGAGAGAAGCATTGCGAAGTCGTCTGTCTACTACAAGCATGATGATAGTAATCGAACAACCTTCAGTTTATTATCAAAAGCAAAAATCTCTATCTCTTTCCATCAAAGTTGAAAATGAATAAAAAAATGTAAAGTCTCTCTATAATCTTAATTACTTCAGTGATGCTGAACTTGTTAACGAAAGACTTTAATTTTCTACAAAGGGTGAAGATAGCATTTATCTTATCGTAAAGGAAGATCTAAGTAGCAATGATTTTTGTGGAATTGGGGTAATTAATACTGGAGACTTACGTTTAGGGCTAAATGTATGTGAAGTCGGATTTTTCAAAAATCAATAGAAAGCTGGTACTGTAAATTGTTTGATAAATAAATTAGCATTTTGGCCATTTATAAAGCCTTTTTATCAAGAAGAATCTGCCCCAGTTCAACTAAACCCACAGCAATTAGATATTTTCTTCAATAAAATAGCATTTTCACCATATTTATTTACGTATCAGTACGATAATAAGGAAGAGATCTATTGTATTATTGAAGTCAACAAAATCAAAAAGGTTCTGATTCTTTAAAAAAATGAACATGATGATCTCAGCTTTTCCTCAGCTCCGGGAAGTGATCAGCTGACTTATACGGTGGATCAGCCTGACACTATCAAGATAAAAATTACATTTCTAGTTTCAGATCTTGGCCATTAGGAAGAAATCTATGGAACAGCTCAATGCAAAGTAAAAGGATCGGACTTAGAACAAAAAGAAATTAAGCTTAAAGATATTTAAATAACAAATGATTTTTCCGTCAATCTTGGATTCATCAGTCTTTAAGTAGCAAAATCAATTCCACCAAAAATCGCTCCTTATAGTCATGCTGCTCAAACTGAAAAGAAGAGTATAGGTTAATTTGACCTTTCTCAGGCTTCGTTTGATACTCAGCATAATGATAAACTCAGTAAAAGTCCTAGTAGAAGATATAGTGGAGGATACATAAAGAATGAAAAACCAAAAATTCATGATTTCATTAAAAAGAATACTAATCCAGTCAAAAATGTAGTTAATGAGGTGAAACTTCCAATTATAAACTAGAGAAAAGATAAAGATGCTTTTAAAGATTTATTAATGAAAGTAAGAAAAAGAGGTCAGGGAGGACGATATGAATTAGATGGATCTCATAAAAAGACTGATGAAAGATAAATTAGAAAACATGTGCAATCCTTTGATCTTAAAAAAATTGAGCAATCAAACCCTAATTTAAACCGTAATTTGTAAATTCTTTTTCCTAAAAAAGCTAATTAAAAGCAAATACAGATGTCCAGATCTAAACAAATCGACTACTCATAAAGACTAAAAGGATTAAAAAGTGTAATGAATTAAATTTCAGATGTCGGAGAAGTGGAGCCTTCTCTTCGCGAATCTAACTAAGCTCAAGAACGAGAAGAAACATAGGACAAACAGTATGAAGCTGAGTGGGAAGGTAATGAGTTTGCTGAAAACTGATAATATCTCATTATATATTATTTTATTATGAATGCTTTATCAAAGTTTATGGCATAATTTTGCTCATTATTTTTGCCAAATATTTTCGATATTAATAACTTCAATTACTCCAGAGAATTTTTCAGATGGTCCAGGATGTTCAAGATCGAGAAACTTCATCATGATCTCATGCTTTTTCTTATCAATATTCACAAATTCTTTCATTTTGTCAATTTTAATTTTTTTCTCCATTATTTTTCTATTTTAACTAAAATTTACTTTTTGAGTCTGTTTTCTCGATTAAATTCATGAGTAATTGCTCCTTTCAATAAACCAACTTCCTCCTAAAATTTCATTTGATATGTCAATTAGCCTGTCATTTTCTGCTGATTTCCTTGTCGAATTTATTCTCCATGATTGATTTTTTCATTAAGCCCCATAATTTTATTTTAGAGATCGTTGACATATTTTTTAAGATTTTAAACTTTTTGGTTTTGCTCTTAATACTGAGATTTATGCTCTACCCAAATGGCTCTGACTCGCTTCTCCTAAACTTCTGCTTCCTTAATCTTTTGATTTTCTTATTTTATCTTGGCTTTCTCACTGAGTAGTTCGCCTTCCATCTGGACTTGATGATTGATATTAAGTTTTTGTGACTTAAAAAGCATTTATTCGTTATAAGACACATTTTTAATCAAAAGTCTAATATTTTAACTTATTTCATTAGATCTTTTTTAATAATCTTAATTTTACTCATAACGTTTGTAGAAAGTATTGAGCAGCATGCATAAAAATTAACGAGTTTCTATGGAAAGATTATTATCGACGTAGATGTTAGGGTCTACTAAAAATTTGACCTTTGGAACGGCTGGCACATCCTTAAGTTCCTTTATAATGCAAATCATACAATAATGCTGGCTTTAATTGCTTTAATGTGGTCTTTTTCAGCAGCTCGAATTGATTAGTATTTTTTCAATAATTTTTATAGTCTATCATGCCTATCTCCCTCCTTTTTGAGAGAAATACGCATTAACTCAACAGCAGATTCATCAGCATACGCACCTCCTCTATTAATGAAACTGACGTAGCTTCCTTTCTTACTTAATGAGCTTTTCTTTTTCATTTTCTATGATTATAATATTAATCCAACTTAAAATTATCGATTCACGTATTTGGAAATAGATCATTTAAATAAAGTGTAAACTTATGAAGCTTACCGGTCAAGATACCTCTAACTCGTTATTGCATCACAAGATTCTATTATCAATAGTCAGATATACTAGTATTAATATTGTTGATAAAATCCAGTAATAATATCAATTCAAGGTTCATACCTTTCTAATTAATCAGTAAAACTATTGCCCTTTTAGCATCTCTTCATGTTTTGAATAGATCCATTCTTCCTTTTTTTACTTAAAGATAAATTTAAAGATTCACGCTGCTCTTAGCCTCTGCCCTTAGATTTTGCTGTGTGCCAATTTTCATACGGTTTGCTCTGTTTTTTCTGAGCTACTTTTTAAATTTCCATATCTGACAGTCTATTTTCAAGCAATTAAACGTTATTCATAATTTGAACATTTTCCATCTCACAAATGGAAAATTTTTCGCTCATAAATAGAATCAAGCGTGCTTGTTGCTATATCTTTTTGGCTGATAAATATAACTCTTTCCTCAATGAATCAACTAGAATGGTTAAATTCTCTCGTTCCTGCATTTCCTCAGAATTTTCTAACTGAAATTTCAAAGATTTTATCTCATCTTGAAGTATTCTACGATCGTTAATATATATCTCACGTTCCTTTTACAATTTCTCAGCCATCTCGTCAGTAGCCTTGCATTTTTAGCATCCTCTTTTTTACTTTGCTTTGCTGTACTTTTTTGATAAACGGCCATACTCCTTTCGAAGTTCTTCATTCTATTGTTTCTGCTCATCAAGCTCTTGACGCAGGGTTTTTAGTTGTTGCTATAGCAATATCCTCTTTTATATCTCGAGATCACTCGTCAGCCGATGGTGTTATAATTCTTCAATTGCTGCTCTTAGTTGCTCGTGAATATCTTCAGACAAAGAGTGTCGATCATTTATAGAGTGATCCTTATCTCTAAATTAATGTATTAAATTGGAAGGGCGGGTTGTGGATAGATGTTTTTTATGATTGCCTTCCCTTTTTAGCATAATTTAATTGTATGTATTATAAAAGATAGAAATTACAGCAAATGAGCTTTTGTTAAGAGTAATCTCTTCCTTCGAATATTATCTCTATTAATTGTCCACTAGCTCCTTAATTTGATGATCTATATTTATTTTTCTAAGATTCATCTCAAATTTTAATACCTTCCTTATTCATCAGCTTTTATCTATATATAATTCATAATTACTTTCAGTTTGAAAGATTTATTTATTAAAGATATATTACATTTTATATTTTATCTATTTCTATCAAGCTCTAACTCATTTGATCAACTAAGTATCAACATTTGAAAAGAATTAATTGAAAATTTATAAAAGAGTCATTATAATTGGACCCTGAGTCAGTTGGTCGGGTCATTTCGGATCTGCTAAATTTTGATTAAAATTTATTACCTCCCTTTAACCTTGGGTCATTATATAATATGGGCAACGAAAACAACAAACAAAGTTCCCATTCTGATGGCAATAAAATAGTTCTACGATTACGAAACAGGGATATTATTCTTCATTATGCGTTTAAAATGAAACTTCTCATCTCTGACATTGCTCTGTTTCCTCATTAACTGGAAGGACTCAGACTTTGGGATACAGACATAGTATTAGCTAGATTTGCTATACTAGAAAGCAATCGGTTTAGAGGAAAAGATGTCATGATCTTTCGTGCAGGCGTTGGCATCGCAGGTATTGCTCTGAAGCAATGGGCCGATTGTAAAAATGTTGTAATGTGCGATACAAGGGATGAAGTTGTTAAAAATATGGCAAACAATTGCGATAAAAATGGAGTGAGGAGTATCAGCTGCATCAAAATAGAAGGAAAAGATTTCTTTAAATTTACGAGCAAGTTTGATACTGTATTATTTCCTGATGTGCTTAATCTGGGGTATGCTCCTCAAATGGTGATCGATATTATGAAAAAGTCATTAAGAACATAAGGAGAGGGCATCATAGTTATGCCTGAGAGAAAAGATTTAGCAAAAAAACTGTTAGATCTGATAGATAGGAAGGAGTTCAAAATAAATAATTTATTGCTAACAGCGGAAGAATATGAGCTTAGTCCTCTTTTTAATAAAATGGAGGGGTAAAGCGAATTCCCCTTGCTCGGAAAAACTAATTTTTATGCCATCATACTCACCAAAATTTATATTGATAAGCCTGTATAATTATCAGAAAAGCAGGTTCTTTTTCTGAAATCTATTAAATAAGTAAAGCAAAACATAAAATAAGAATCAGTGGTCTAAAATTAATAAAAAGCTGTAACAACATAAAAGACAGGCGATATTTCCTCAGCTAAATAGTAGTCCATAGCAAAAAACTAAATGCACATGCCTGTCAGTCATGTAAGTGAATCTTTGGAAAAGAAAGATTAGGAAGGAGATCATATCCAAAGTCCCATCAAAAAAATTGATTAAAACCAAGAGGATTAATCGAACTCTATCCCTGAAAATATCTAGAAGGTAAATGAAGTGTCTGATAACAATTAATCCATTTAAGACAAAAAGGAATCGTTGGCATAGTCAACTGAATCTCCAGCAGCTCATTAGAAACCATCTTAATGATTTATATAATTTCGTCTATTCTCATTCCCAATTTGAATTATGGAGAACAAGCCAAAATAGATAACCATAAAAGGCTACCTCTACATCGTCATCGAATCCATCAACATTCCTTCTGCTTAGAAGAATGTTTCTTGTCATTTATCTCTCGGATTGGTTGCTAAATGCAACACTACATCAAAGCCCTCCGGGACTAAGATTAGCGAAGTTTTCTTAATCGAAGTTCCGACTGAACCAACTCGCTTAGTTATGGAATTCAATGAGGAAGATACATGTATTGGAGATTGTCGCTATGATATTACTCCCTTCTTCGGGCATCCAGGATCATCCCATACGATCACAAGCGAAATCGTGAACAACAACAGTGAGATCAAAGGAAGCACCAATATAAAAATTACTTTTTTTTCTGCTGAATTTGGAAAATTAAAACTAAGGGTTTTCCACCTTTCGCTAACACAACCTTTTATCGACCGCTTCAAAAAAGCCCACCTAAAAATCAAAATTGGCGTATTTTCTCAAAGTAGTCCAGAGTGGGAGATGGACAAGGAATTTGATCACACTGTAGAACTGGTAGTATTGATGAAAACAGCCAATTTAGATTTGTAAGTAGTTAACGAGGAAGGGATCCTGGCTAAATATACGATCTATGATCTTTAAAAATCAGGACTGCTCATTAATCAGTCAAAGGCTTACCAGGTCAGTCTATTTAACAACGAAAAAGCAGTTGGAACAATCAAATATCAAGTCGATTGGATTCATTGATCATTTATCTCATCATGATCAGTTAGTTATTTGATTCATAGTTAACCATAATCAAAAGTAATTAGAATGTAAAATATCTGATAAATTATATTAAGTCTCGATTCTTTATCAATTCTTTGAATAATTATAAACAGTAGCAAATTACAATAATTTATGACAAAATAAGAACGCAAATGATATTCAATCATCATCTTCTTGTTCGTGCTCTTCCTTTTCTTGCTTGAGTTTTTGTCTCAACATTTAGAGAGTATTAGTATTATCATCATCAGAACTATCTTCGTCATCTAAAAATAATGCTGGAGGCTCATAATCACCTTTTTATGTATTTGAGTATAAGGAATCGACGGCAGGAGGCGTAGAAGGCTTTTCTTCTTTGGATTTTTGGGTTTATTATTTTTTTATTTTTGGATTGATATTTTGAATTTGAGGTGCCGTTTATACTTTTGTTACTTTTTAAGAAATTGGAGCTTCTTATTTTTGCTTTTTTATTTAGTTTGGATTAATGTTACCTTACTTTTGAGTAGCTTTGTTTTTTAATTCTTGTTCCGTATGTTTCTTGATTTAAAATTCTTTTTTCAATCTTTATTAATGCTATTTTTCAGCTTTAATTTGCTGCCTTTGCTTTTCCAACTCCTTATGATACTGTTTCTTCTCTTCCCTAATCTCAAGTTCTTCTTTAATCTTTTATGCTTTGATGAGTTGTTGATGAATTATTTGTTTATCTGAATTCTCCTGCTAAATGCTATGTTTCTATTTACAATTTCAATTACTTTTTTATTGATCTTGGTTTGCAAGATTTGTAT
>Ga0302280_1001097_pt1 | contig 23092 bp, 20 predicted proteins | sample III_Fen_E1_1_FD_198771 | JGI IMG/M metagenome (GOLD analysis project Ga0302280, IMG submission 198771) | Peat permafrost microbial communities from Stordalen Mire near Abisko, Sweden - III_Fen_E1_1 | ecosystem: Environmental > Terrestrial > Soil > Wetlands > Permafrost | place: Sweden: Abisko... | reverse complement strand
TTTCTTAGAACCTTTTTTCTTTCCTGCTTTTTTGTCTGTAGTTTTTGCAGCAGCTGGTTTAGTAGCAGCTGGAGTACCTTGACCGTAAGCGAAACTTGCTGACATTACTACTGTAGCAACGACAAGCATTTTAATCATTTTTCCCATTGTATTATTTATTTTTAATTTTTAGAATATTATCAATTACTATGCCAAACTTTGGCTTGTGCCCCTTTAAAAATAAAAAAAGTTCATCTTTTTTATTTTTCTTGTTCAAATAATTGTTTTCTAAGCATATATATGATTTAGAAATAAAGGGTATATTTTATTATTTTCCTGTTAAATTGTTAAAATTTGTAAATATAAGTCCCTGTTGCAGAATCTACTTATATATATTTATCGCCAAATTTTAATTTAATATCATTAACCACCTGGCGTATTTCCTGCTCTTTGGACTTCTCGGCAATGAGCAGTACACCGTCATGCTCTACCACTATCAGGTTTTCGACATTATTCAGCGCCACAAGGTATTTATTGGGGACGTTTATAATGCAGTTAGATGTGTTCCTTGCAAATACCATGTCGCCATGTATCACATTATTATTGCCATCCTTCTTTGATATGGAATAAAGGCCATCCCATGTGCCTATATCCGACCAACTGAAGGCGGCAGGAAGCACAAATACGTTGCTAGCTTTTTCCATAATGCCATAGTCAATAGATATATTGGCACATTCGTCATAAGCTTTAGATATAAAAGCAGCTTCTTTGTCAGTGAAATACCTGCTATTGCCTTTATGGAATATCTCATAAATTTCAGGCAGGTGTTTTTTCAGCTCTTCTATTATCACAGAAGCTTTCCATAAAAACATCCCGGAATTCCATAAAAATTCACCGCTTTTTATAAAATGGTTGGCAAGTTCATGATTAGGCTTTTCAGTAAAGGTTTTTACCTTATATATCCCGTCAATATTATTTTCTTCATCAAACTGAATATACCCATAGCCAGTATCCGGCCGTGTAGGCTGTATGCCTAGCGTAAGGAGCATATTGTTGCTGTTGCAAAAAGAAAATCCCTTGGTTAAGGTATCAGTAAAAGCGATTTCGTCTAATATTATATGGTCTGAAGGTACTACAGCCATAACAGCTTTATGGTCTTTATGGAATATTTTGAAAGCAGCATAAGCTATGCAGGGAGCAGTATTGCGCGGATGTGGTTCTCCCAGTATCTGTTCAGGTTCTATTTCAGCAATTTGTTTCGCTACTTCCTCCCTGTAGTTTTCGTTGGTGACTATATATATGTTTTCAGGCTTGCATACTTTCCTCAGTCTTTTATATGTAGCTTGGAAAAGTGTGTCCCCGTGGCCTAAAATATCCAGAAACTGCTTGGGCTGCTTGCGCCTGCTAAGCGGCCAGAAACGGCTTCCGACACCGCCGGCCATGATAACACCATAGTAATGCGAATTTGGCATGTTGTTTTGTTCAGGAGCAGCTTTTTTCATAATATCCCTTCAACTAGGGTTTTTCGTGGCGCAAAATTAATAAATATATTGGCAATTATGCGTTGTGGCTTTTCTCTGGTAATACCCCGGCCGCTTCGCTCCATTTTTTGCCCGATAATAATACATATCCGATTATAAAAAACAACATAAGAGGCCAGACAGAATTGCTTATATCTCCTGTAAGTGCCTGCATTATACCGAATGACAAAGGCCCAAGGATAAGACCGATCTTTTCAATGACGTCATAGAAACTAAAATAGGAGGCATGGTCCAGGGTTGCAGGCAATAATTTTGCATAAGTGGCGCGGGAAAGGCTTTGTATGCCGCCCATTATAATGCCTACTACGATGGCTATGGCAAGGAACTGGTATTTATCTGCCACAAAATAGGCAGATATGCATACTCCTACCCAAATTATGATCATGGCGCGGATGGAGAATATATTGCCCCGGCTTTTGGAAATATAAGCGAAAAGGTAAGCCCCGGGGATGGCTACAAGTTGTATAACAAGAACTGTTATTATAAGGAATGAATCGTCAATATGCAACTTGTTTATCACGTAAGTAGTTGCAAGAAGAATAATTGTCTGCACGCCCATATCATAGAAGAAAAATGCCTGCAAAAACCGCCTGACTTCCGGCAAATGCCTGAGGCTGAACCAAACTTTTTTCAGTTCTGTAAATCCTTTAGTTATTATTTTATTATTTACCTTATTCAAGCGTTCTTCTTTGGGTAGGTAGTGAAAAGTGTATTGTGAAAAGCCCAGCCACCAAAGCCCCACCATCAGGAATGACACCCTCGTAGCTGTGCCGGTATCGGGCAGTAAGAACCATTCCGGCTTGCTTACCATGGCAAGGTTTACTATTAATAATAGCACGCTGCCGATATAGCCGAGCGCATAACCTTTGGCGCTGGTTTTATCGTAATGTTCGGGAGTAACGATCTCCGGGAGGAAGGCATTATAAAAAACAAGGCTGCCTGAAAAACCAATACTGGCAAAAATAACCATCAGCAGGCCGAAAGCAATATTATTGGCGTTGAAAAAATAAAATGCAATGCAGGACAGGCTGCCAAGTAAAACAAAGAATCGCATAAATGCCTTTTTTCTGCCACTATAGTCAGCGATGCCAGACAGGATAGGGGAGAGGATGGAAATAAAAAGATAAGATAAAGAATAAGCATACGTTAGAAATGCCGCCGAAGGCGCCCGGTATCCAAACAATTCAATAACCTTTTCATGCGTAACGGGGTCAACGATAGAATGCGAATCGCAAATGCTACTGTAATATATTGGGAAGATGGCAGTATTGATCACCAGCGAATAAACGGAGTTCGCCCAGTCGTACATCGCCCAGGCGGTGATTACTTTTTTATTGTTTTTGGGGCGGATGTGCATTTAGTAAATCAAAAGGCGAAGATAGAAAAAGGGAATTGTTAAATTGTTAAGTAGAATATAAAAACAATATTTTGGAGTATTGCCATACCCTGATTTAAAAAATAGATAAGTTTAATACAACAATGCCCTTAGTGCATTTCTATGTATATTTCCGGCAGTTATCATTTCTTTACCGAAACTTGGAACCGGGGTTTTGTAAAATAATTGTCGTTTACAAATTGGAGCCCAACCATATTGTATATTAATTGCTAAAGCGTTCAGGCTTAATGAAGGTAAACTTTCAGGAATAAATAAAGAATAGTCTAATACCAGGAAAGTAAAATGCCCCTTAAATACAGGCTTAGTTATAAAAGAGTTATCAATTTCAGATATAGTTTTGTTGACAAAAATTACTTGCGATTGACCAAAAACGGAACCCGTTGCTGATAAAGCAACAACTATCATTACAATAATTAAAGACTGCTTTGTTTTCATATCCATATCTATAGATTAAATTTAGCTTAATAACTCAAAGATAAAAAGAAAATTATTGAGGATTGACAAAATATTATTTTTTAAAACATCTGCCCCTTTTTTTTCGTCTATAGGATAAAGCGGCATTCTTTTTGGAATGGAAAAGGGAAAATTGTCGTTACTACGAATGTAATATGCGTAAACTTTTATTCTATTTTTTGTTTTTGTTAAGGCTTGTTTCAGAGGTCGATGGGCAGGATAAAACGCTTCCATCGGCTAATAACACATCGTTTTCTTATGGTGAAGACATTACGTATAAGCTTACCTACAGCCTATATATGGATGTAAGCGTGGGAGAAGTGAATTTCAAGATAATGCCTAAGCCTGAAGATATTAAAGGCAATAGGTGCATGCATATAGTCGCCACCGGCAATACCTACCCTTTTTATGACCCATTTTATACAGTGAGGGACCGGTACGAATCTTATATTGACGAAAAGAGCCTTTTACCTTTTGTTTTTATGCGGAACGTGCATGAAGGCGACTTTAAATTTAATGATTTTGTGGTTTTTAACCCCTTCAGTAATATAGCTAAAAGCAAAAAGCGCACGCAACATATCCCGTCTGGCACGTGGGATATGTTGTCTATTTTATACTACGCCCGCACACTGAATTATGCCAACGCCAAACCGGGACAAAAATTTACTATGCATACGTTTATTGACGATTCAACTTATACAGTTGGTGTAAAGTATATCGGCAAGGAAACTGTAAAAACGGATATGGGTACATTCAGGTGCATAAAACTTCAACCCATTCTTATAGTAGGCCATGTGTTTAAAAGCGATAGCGACATGATGCTCTGGATCAGCGACGACAATAACCATATCCCGGTCCAGGTTGAGTCCGGTATTAGCGTTGGTGCGGTAAAGGCGCAGATATCCAAGTACTCCGGCCTGAAAAATTCAATGACCGCAAAACTGTGATGTAGAGACGTCATGCATGACGTCTCTACAGGAGAAAACTATAACTTCCCTACAAAACCCCGATATTTGCAGCAATGAAATTTCTCTATGCCTGTATTAATTTTCTGGTTTGCAGCGGGTTGTCAGTGCCTGAGCCAAAGGATAGCCAATTACCAACTTACGACTATGTCGCCTACCAGGCGGGGGAAAAATTGATTTTCAATATGCACTATGGCATTATCAATGCAGGTGAGGCGGTAATGGAAGTAAAGAAGAACCTCAAAACCATATCAGGTAAAAGCCATTACGATGTTCTCATTTCAGGCCGGTCGTACAGCGCTTTCGACCCTTTTTATAAAGTGAGGGACTACTATGAATCTTTTATTGATGTGAATACCCTGCTGCCCCGCGTTTTTTTGCGCGAAGTGAATGAAGATAAATATCATAAAACAGAGTCTTATATATTTGACAGGCAAAATAATGTGGTGATAAGCAAAAAAATAAAACATCCAGTGGCTGCCGGTATGCAGGATATTATTTCCGCTTTTTATTACCTCCGCTGCATTGATTTTTCCAAACAGCAGGTGGGCTCCTATTTCCCGGTGACAGCTTATATGGATGATAGTTTATTTCCTTTAGGAGTAAAATATACCGGTACCGCAATAATTGATCTGCCTGTTGGCAAGATAAATTGTTATGTTTTTAAACCTAAGCTCATTAAAGGAAGGATATTCAGCAACCAGGATGATATGACCCTCTATGTCTCCAAAGACAAAAACCAAATACCTGTCCGTGTGGAATCTGCCATCCTGGTTGGTTCCGTAAAAGCGGACCTGATTTCTTATTCAGGGCTGAAGTACCCATTTACGGCGAAGGTGGGGAAGTAAAATGCGGGCTACTTATTAAACCTATCTTCAACAATTTATCAGCCTACCAATTTAACCCTTTCTTTTTATCCTTATACGCAAACTACTTTTTTCTTACCTTTGCGAAAAAAATTAGAATTCAATGATAATAGGCGTTCCTAAAGAGATCAAAAACAATGAAAACCGCGTGGGCCTGACCCCGGCGGGCGTTGCCGAACTGAAAAAACACGGCCATACGCTTTATGTGCAAACTACAGCAGGCGAGGGCAGTGGTTTTTCTGATGACGAATATACACAGGCCGGTGGCCAGATTTTACCTGATATTCAATCGGTTTACAAGATTGCCGATATGATTATCAAGGTGAAAGAACCGATAGCAGTAGAATATCCTCTTATAAAGAAAGGGCAGTTGCTTTTCACTTATTTCCACTTCGCCAGCAGCCAGGAACTTACTGAGGCTATGGTAAAAAGCGAAGCAGTTTGCCTTGCTTATGAAACGGTAGAAAAACCTGACAGGTCGCTTCCATTACTGGTACCTATGAGTGAAGTAGCTGGCAGAATGGCTATACAGGAAGGAGCAAAATACCTTGAAAAACCAATGGGTGGCCGCGGCGTGCTGCTTGGCGGCGTACCGGGCGTGAAGCCAGGCAAAGTGCTCGTTCTTGGCGGCGGTGTAGTAGGCACTGAAGCCGCTAAAATGGCTGCCGGCCTCGGAGCAGATGTAACCATCATGGATATTAGCCTCAACAGGCTCCGCTACCTGAGCGATATATTGCCTGCCAATGTGAAGACAGTAATGAGCAACCACTATAATATAGTAGAAGCCATTAAAGATGCCGACCTGATAGTAGGCGCTGTGCTGATACCTGGCGCGAAAGCCCCGCACCTGATAACCCGCGATATGCTGAAAATGATGAAGAAAGGCACTGTGCTGGTGGATGTGGCTGTAGACCAGGGGGGATGTATAGAAACCTGCAAACCTACCACGCATGAAAACCCGACTTTTGTAGTTGATGGAGTAGTGCATTACTGCGTGGCTAATATGCCTGGCGCTGTACCATTTACGTCTACTACCGCATTGACTAATGCAACACTGCCATATAGTGTGCAGCTTGCGAATAAAGGCTGGGAAGAAGCCTGCCGCGACAGCAAAGAATTGCGCCTCGGCCTGAATGTAGTACATGGCCGCATAGTATATGAAGCCGTATCTAACGCATGGGCTTTGCCTTATGCCGGCCTCGAAGCAGTCTTGGCATAAGCCCTGGCTTACGACTTACGACTGATGACTTACGACTTATAATCTTACGCGGATAAGCTATAGAACCCTCCATTTTCTTCAAAAGTTAGTGGAGGGTTTTACACTACTTTTACCAAATTCAGGTGGTTTTAGTGGCGGTTTTCATACAAATTACCAAATAAAAACACCGTTTAAAGCAAACTGGCCACTAACCCCCACTAAAATAGTATGAAAATAGTGGGAATTTGCCCTTTTTTCTTACGCGGTTTACCCTGCTTTCAATTTTATCTAAAGTAGATAAAAGTAGATAAAAATGCCCTTTCACGCGGCAAAAAACGGCTTTTTAAGAATACATCGTTCAGGCAGCCTTCACCAATAAAGCCCCCCTTTAGGGGTTGGCGGGGGACGAAATCGTTTTTTCGTAGGGATAAAGATACGGATTTTTTATTGGATTACAAAGTAAAATCCACATATTGACCCTTCTGCTTCTTGTTTCAATGAAGCCCAAGCATTAATAAAAAAGGCAGAAGAAAAAGTTGACGCAGAAGCAAAAAAGCAATGGGACTTTAAAATGAAAGTTTATAATGACGATGTTGCTTTAGAAAAGCAACGAATAAGCGCTATTAAGGATATAGCTACTGCATACTATAAGAGCAGACCAACAACAGTGTCATATAATTATATAATAAGGTAAATATACTACCCCCACCAGCCCGTTTGCAACGCGTGCGGCTTTGCCTGGCGTTTATAACGCCACTCTCTACCCAATACCCCCATCGCGCAAGGGTCTCCCTTGTGTGTCAAACATTGAAGCGTCCTCTTCATTTTGGCCCAGCTCCTGTTTTAGAGGGTAGTATATATGGGATTATGCCTTAACCCCTTTTTCCAAAGTGGAGGGGTCGCGGCGGGCATCAAATATGGAAACGATATTAATATTGTACCCATCTATCCGGTAATGATTTTATAATTGCCCTGAACGAGATAGCGGTGGCCTTGCCCCAGTTTTTTCAATTGTTCTTCCTCCTGGCCTATTTTCGGGAATATTTTTAAGTTTTTAGCTTTGAGGCGTATATCCCTGCTAACTTTTTTGGCAGCATTAATTGAATGGGCCTCAATATAATAGCAAATATCATCTAATTGATATAAAGCCTTAGCCGTCCAGATAATACGGTAAATCGCCATTGGTTACCTACCCCTGAAATGCTTATCCACTTCTTCTTCTGTAAAGACATTGCCCGTCCGTATATCATTTTCACCCTCTTCTATCATGGCATAATATTCATCCAGAGTCATCGGCTTGATGGGGTTTTGCAGGGCATTTTTTTTCTTTTTCTCATAACCTGCTATAAATGACTGAATACCAATAAGGAGGTTTTTGTCATTTATTTCATCCACATGGCGGTGAAGTTCTTGTTTTAATTTTGATGTGGTCATGTGCCTTTATTTTTTATAACAAATGTATAAGAAATTAATTTCCAAATATAAAATTATAGCACTTAAGCATAAAAAAACAGCAAATACGCTCCCTACCCAATACTCTCCCTTACCCTTCCGGCAAAGTTCCTCAGTTCAGTACGGATGTCGGTATTGTTTTCAAGCATTTGCTCATGTATCCAGGCAGCGCCAAGAAGGTGGGTTAGCTGTTCGCCTTCGCTATCGCCCTCTACAGGGTGGGAGAGGGGCTCCCCGTTTTCAAGCTCTTCTATGAGTTGGTTTAGCTTCTGGCAATCGTAGTTTTCTACAAGCTGCTTTACTACGTTAATCTTCATTCAGCTTTTAGTTTATCGAGCATGGCGGTAATCCTTTCTTCCTTAGAGGCCGATATGCCTTCCACCAGTTGCCCGTTTTTCACAGTAGCAAAAAAAGGCAGGTTGCTTACGGCAGCCCATTTTCTTGCGCCTGGGTTTTTTTCAGCATCTACTTCAATGAATTTTATGCCGCTGTATTTTTCGTCTTCCGACCACTTTTTTACTTTCGGGGCCATAAGCCTGCAAGAGCCGCACCAGTCAGCAAAAAATTTGATAAAGACGGTATTATTGTCTTTCAGTTCAGTCTGAAATTCAAAGTCGGTTATGTTTTTAACTGCCATTTTTTAAATTAGTTTTCCCTTTATACAAAGGTTAGGGCTTTTTAATTCATTTTCTTTCCTGATTTTTTGCTTCATCCCAATGAATATCCATTTCTGCAAGGGTAAGGTCTTTAAGTTCTTTGCCCTGGTTTTTTACCTGTTCTTCAAGGTACTGAAAGCGGCGGATGAATTTCTGGTTGGTCCTTTCAAGGGCATTATCTGGGTTTACATCTATAAAACGGGCATAGTTAATGAGGCTGAAAAACAGGTCGCCAAATTCTTCTTCGGTTTTTTGCTTGTCCCCTTTTTCGTGTTCAGCCTTTAGTTCGCCAAGTTCCTCATTTACTTTATTCCAAACATCTTCTGGCTTTTCCCAGTCAAAGCCCACCGAGCTTGCTTTTTCCTGAAGCCTCGCGGCCTTAATCATAGATGGGAGTGATTTCGGAACGCCTTTGAGTACGCTTTTACTGCCTTCTGCCAGTTTTATTTGTTCCCAGTTTTTCTTTACAGCTTCCGCATTATCAGCTACTCTATCGCCATAAATATGTGGGTGCCGGCGGATAAGTTTCTCCCGAAGGCTTTTGCATACTTCGCCAATGTCAAATCGTTTTTCTTCTTCGCCGAACATGGCATAGAAAAGTACATGGAGCAACACATCGCCAAGTTCCTTTTTTATTTCGTCAAAGTCCTTGTCAATGATGGCGTCAGTAAGTTCGTATGTCTCCTCAATGGTGAGCGGGCGCAGGCTGTCCCATGTCTGCTTCTGGTCCCACGGGCATTTCTGTCGCAGTTCATATACGATTTCCAGCAGTTTGCCGAATTCTTCTTTTTTGGTATTCAAAGGGGTAAAAATTATAAGATTTAGTTAAAACCCCTTTATTAAGAGGCCAGCAAAAGTTTTACCACCCCATTCTTTCTCTCAACTCAGTAATATGTGCTACGTGATGTCTTGCATGCCATGCATACAGGCCGGTATATTTATCCAGTATTACTGTACCGAGCTCAGGGTGTTTTATGGTGCGCTGAAATTGCTTGTCGTCCATAGATTTTAGTAAGGCTGTCCAGCGCTGGTGCAGGCCTTCAATTATTTTCAAAGACGGTTCTATTGGCAACCTGTTATCAGGCAATTCAGCCCATAAACTTTCAATATAAGGCTTAATTTGAGGATGGTCCTCAGTGAGAGCAAGTTTAAACCGGATATAGGCATTCATATTACTGTCGGCTAAATGGTGTACTACCTGCCTGGAAGTCCAGCCGCCATCGCGGTAGGGTACATCAAGTTGTTTATCATTCAGGCCGTTGATGGCTTTATTTAGGTTTAAAGGCAATTCTTCCAGGTCTTTTATCCAATGGCTTATATGTTCTTTGGTGATAGTTTCGGGGCTCTGAAACCTGCCTACAGGGTATTTGAGCTTTAGATCATTAACTTGTGTTTCCATTTTATTTTAATTATTTTACGGCTATTACTGATATTTCAATATTTACATTCAAAGGAAGTTTAGATACTTCAACGGTTTCCCTTGCCGGAAAATTGCCTTTGAAGAAAGAACCATACACTTCATTCACGGTCCCAAAATTATTGAGGTCTTTTAGGAAAATAGTGGTTTTTACCACATTCTCAAAACCAAAATTCGCTTCTGCAAGTATATTGCCTACATTTTCCATCACTTTGTGCGCTTCTGCTTCTATGGTTTCATTTATTATGTTCCCTGAAGCAGCATCCTTGGCTACCTGTCCAGATACATATAAAGTATTGCCTGCAAGCACTGCATGGCTATAGGGGCCAATAGGGGCAGGAGCTTTTGGTGATGTGATTATTGTCTTCATGATTATTACTTGTTTCCTAATTATTCTCAACCGGTACCAGCTTCACATTTCCCAACTTACTGAAACCATTTACAAAAATGGACAAATCTTTATAAACCGAATAGTCCTTTGCGTATAAATAGTCTAATCTTTTGCGTGTTATTTCATCAAGTGAAAAGTTTTTAAGCTCATCTCCAGGGGTTAGCACGCCAATATTAAGTTTTGGTAACTTTATGAAATCGTTCCGGGTATAGGCATAACTCACCCAGGTCTTTCTGCCACCCAGTACGCTGAAAAGATTGGCGAAATAGCTTCCTTTATTCTTTACGAACCAAATATTTACCGGAAGGGTAAGCAAAAGTGACAGGCTGGAAATAAAATCAAAAAGGCGCTTGTTCAACCTGTTTTCGCCTTTGGCAATGGCAAGTTCGAGTTCATAAGAATAATAATCGCCTGGCCGGTTTTTAGAATTGCTGCCGATAACAAACAGGCTTTCTTCCGGCACTATCTTAAAATCAACATTCTTATTGTTTATATGGCTCATCCAATAAATAATATCATGAGAAGAAATATCTTTAGCACAGAAAATTACTTCATCAATTTTATATATCTCGGCTATTTCAGTAAGCTGGTTTATTGTTCCCAAATATTCTTCATTCGCTCGGATGTTTTCTTTTGGGTTTACATTTCCGATTAGGTTAAAATTGATCTTAGTTTTTTCAAGCAATTTTTCTACCCTTGCAGCTTCTGTTATTGACCCAACAATGAGTAGTTTTTTATCCTCGTCCAAAGTAAACTTTAATGATTTGTCCTTTAATAAAGTTACTATCAACCTGTTTATGGAAAAAATAAGAATGGCTATGATAGCGCCAAGTATTATCAATGCCCGCGAAAAGCGGTATTCTTCACTAAGAAAGGCATACATCACTGTTATCATAATAGTGCCTGATACAACCCCACGCACTATTTTGCCGAAGCGGAATGGCCTCTGGTAAGCGTGAGAAAGGAATAAACCGAGCATCCACAAAATAATATATGCGGGAACGAATACCTGCATAAATTCAGGCGGGTATTTACCTCCTGTTACGAATTTAATAGTGGTTTCCCAATATAGTTTCAGGCCATACATGGCTAAGAATAAAAAGCCTGCATCCATAAGAGGGAGAAGTAGTTGTTTGGCAAACCGCACCACAACTGCAAAGGCGGCGCGCATATAAATGGCTATATTAAGAAGAATGGAGAATACAAATGCCCGTTTTTTTGAATAATGCTTCTGGGCAAAGATGATCATTGCTTTATAGAAGACAAATACATAATTCACCGAGCTTTTTTTGGTGCTCTCGCCTTTATAGTGGATAATGCTGGTATGCGGGAAATATATATTCCTGTATCCGGCTTTTAAAATGCGGTAACTGAGGTCTATATCTTCGCCGTACATGAAAAAATCTTCATCTAGCAGGCCGGTTTTATCAAGGGTGGCCTTTCTCAAAAGCATGAAGGCGCCTGCAAGTACATCTACTTCATGGGTTTCGTCTTTGCTTAAAAAACCAAGGTGGTACCTTCCGAATATTTTTGATTTCGGAAAGAGCGCCGACAGGCCCGATATTTTATAAAAAGCCACAGCAGGGGAGGGGAGCCCTCTTTTAGATTCGGGCAGGAATTTACCTTTACCATCTACCATTTTCACCCCGAGGCCGCCTGCCTGCAGGTGGGCATCCATATATTCTATGGTTTTAAGGAAACAATCTTCCTCCACTACTGTATCTGGATTTAAAAGAAGAATATATTCGCCGGAAGATTGCCTTATGGCCTGGTTATTAGCGAAAGAAAAACCTGTATTTTCTGTATTGGCTATTAGTTTTACTTCTGGAAAACGGCTTTTAACCATTTCTATAGAGCCATCGGCTGAATTGTTATCGACTACAAAAATCTCAGCTCCGTAGGTAGGATGCTCAGCATTCATCACGTCAATAGACTTATAAGCAGACAATAAGGCCTGCTCTAAAAAGTATTTTACGTTATAATTAACTATGACTACGCTTAGCTTCATCATCAAATCTGTGCAAAAAAGTATAAATATAAAGCAAATTTAAGGAATTTACACCTTATACTCAATCCTTCCTGAAATACTCCTGCCAAGCGTTATCTCATCGGCATATTCCAGTTCGCCGCCAACAGAAATGCCACGCGCAATGGTTGTGATCTTTATTTCCATGTCTTTCATGCGTTTGGAGATATAAAAAGTAGTAGTGTCGCCTTCCATAGTGCCAGCGAGGGCAAAAATGATCTCATTTATATTTTCTTCTTTCAAACGGACAAGGAGTGGTTCTATCGCAATATCAGACGGGCCAATGCCATCTACAGGTGAAATAAGCCCGCCCAGTACATGATAAACACCTTTGTAATGGTTTGTGTTTTCGATTGCCATTACGTCGCGCAGATCTTCCACCACGCATATTATTTCTTTTATACGCCTGTCGTCGGCACAAATACCGCATATATCCTCATCAGATATATTATTGCACCGGATGCAGTATTTCAGGTCTTTTTTTAATCTGACAAGGCTGTCTGCAAATTGCTGCACATCATTATCTTCATGTTTCAGCAGGCTTAAAACAAGCCGCAGGGCAGTTTTTTTGCCAATGCCCGGCAGCTTTGAAAATTGCCTTACGGCCTCTTCTACTATTTTTGAAGGATAATCCATAGATAGTGGTTAGTGTATAGTGATTATTGGATAGTAAAAAAAACTAACCAGTAATGGCAACCCACTTTTTACTACAAATTTACCTTAATTTTGGCCAAATTTAGTTAGTGATACGAAGCATTTTTAATGAATAGGAATTAGTTTCTGTCCACTATCTACTGACCACTATATGACGGCAGAAAATACAGCCATAGTAGTTTGCATTTACTTCCTGGTATTACTTGGGGTAGGCTATCTTACTTCAAGGAAGGGTAGCAATAAGGAATTTTTTACGGCGGGGAAGAATTCGCCGTGGTATCTCATAGCCTTCGGGATGATTGGCACTTCTATTTCAGGGGTTACCTTTATTTCGGTGCCAGGCGCGGTTTTACTCAATTCATTTTCTTATTTCCAGTTTGTTATTGGTAATTTTTTCGGGTATTTGGTCATTATTTATATCCTCATGCCAATGTATTACAGGCTGAACCTTACATCAATATATACATACCTTGACGGGAGGTATGGGCGGCGAACTTATCTTACCGGTTCAGGTTTTTTTCTTTTGTCTCGCACAATAGGTGCAGCTGTGCGGCTATACCTGGTAGCCCGTGTATTCCAGATATTTATATTTAATCAATGGCATTTCCCGTTTGAACTTTCGGTACTTTTATCTGTAGGCTTAATACTGGTTTACAGTATAAAAGGCGGTATTAAAACCATTATCTGGACAGATACGCTGCAAACGCTGTTTTTAGTAACATCTTTAGTATTAATGGTTGGTTTTATAAGTCAAAACCTCAATATACATTTTTCTGATTTTTTCTCAACGATCCGAGACAGCAACTATTCAAGGATATTTTTCTTTGATATATCTAACCCACAGGCCTTTCTCGCGCGTAATTTTTTTCCTAAGCAGTTTATTAGCGGTATGTTTATTACCATTGCCATGACGGGGCTGGACCAGGATCTGATGCAAAAAAACCTGACTTGCCGTACTTTGAAGGACGCCCAAAAGAATATGTTTGTATTCAGCTTTATTTTTATGGCAGTAGTACTTTTATTCCTCTCGCTTGGGGCGCTAATGTATATGTATGCCGGTAAAAACGGTATCGCACTTCCGGCTAAAAGTGATGATCTGTTACCCATGCTGGCGCTGCATTATTTTCCTGTTATTGTTTCGTTTATATTTATTATCGGGCTTACGGCAGCAGCTTTTGCCAGCGCTGATTCTGCACTTACCGCATTGACTACATCTTTTTGCGTTGATTTTTTACGTTTTGGGAACGACAGTACAAAGAAGAATATCAAAACCCGCTACGGGATACATATCGGATTCTCTGTTTTGATCATCTTATCTATTTATGTATTTAATTATTATAACAATAGTACAATTATTGATGCTATCTTTAAAATCGCCTCCTATACTTACGGGCCATTGCTGGGTTTGTATGCCTTTGGGCTGCAATCGAAAAGGAGCGTAAAGGACTCTCGGATCCCTGTTATTTGTATTTTATCCCCAATTATTGTCTATTTTTTCGAAATTTTTGTCAACAATCATTTTAACAATTATAAGTTTGCAAATGAGGCACTTATAATAAATGGGATATTGGTTTATCTTGGTCTTTACCTACTTAGCGGAAAAAAAATATCTCACATTTAATTAAAATAACTTAATTTAGCCCGGTAATATTAAGTGAAAGGGTAAAAAATAAGTGCTATAATTGGGTAATGGATTAATGCTTGTGTGGATAATACAGCTTAAATCATAAACCTTATTTGCATTTTTGTCCCGATAAATTGATTTACATTAAACTTTAAAGATAAACTAAAGTATGCGTTACCTGATTACGGTTTCTATCCTTTTTACTACGCTTTATGCCAATTGTGTAAATGCGCAAACAAAGGACACAACAGCAAGCAGCCCCAGCAAGAAAAGAAGTGAAAAGATTGACAGGAGTAAGATGAAATCTGGCCCCGCAAACCCGCTTTTTGAAAATCAGAAGAAGAGCTGGGCAGTTGGTGCAAATGTGGGTATACCACTTGTAGATGGTGCGATTCCTCCCCAATTGGGATTGGGTTATGATGTTTTTGCCCGTAAGGCACTTGGTAATTCTCTCTCTCTTCGCTTTGAATTAGATAACGGTTTTTGCCGCGGGCTTGACTGGCAGGGTGAAGCCCCAGGTAATTATGCCTCCAATAATGCATTGAATGGCACTAATAACTCTAATGTAAATTACCTCAAGAATAACGCAATATTGTATTATAACTATAAGATGTATTTTACAAATGCTTCAATCCAAATAATGTATAATATCAACAATATAAACTTTATGAGGGAGCATCCCAAACTTGGGTTATATGCATACGCCGGCCTTGGAACTATGCTTTATAAGACATACACAAACCAGCTGAATGCCAACGGGCAAATGTATGATTATTCGCAAATACCTGACGCAAAAACGTATAGCCAAAGGAATGCTACTGTCAGCGCTTTAAATAAATTGCTTGATAATACTTATGAAACGCCTGCTGATAATACTCAAACTCAACTTTCTGCATTTGGGAGGACTGTATCGCCCCTGTTTAGTGTAGGTATAGGAATGGATTATAAAATAACTGATAGAATTGGGGTAAATTTTGATGCTTCTTACGGATATACCGGAAGTATTTGGCTTGACGGCGATGCCTGGTATTCAAAGAACGTTCCTACAAATGATCCTGATGCGTTCATTTTTATTAGAGTTGGGGTAACTTACAGGTTTGGTAAAACGGATAATGTTTACTGGCTTTCAAACCCTCTTTATTTGCCTTATAAAGAAATAACGGACAACAGGGTTAAAATACAGGAAGTAAGTGATAAAATGGACAGAAGCCTGGCCGATATGAAGGCGAGGATAGATACAATAGGGATGAACGTTGATAGCCTCATGGGCGATAAAGACGGTGACGGTGTATCTGATTACTTTGATATGGAGGAAAATACCCCAAAAGGGGCCATTGTAGATGGCGCCGGCAGGACTATTTTCTATAAAGATTCAGCCGGCAACCTCATATTCAATGACCCTAATATGCAGGGAGCTATAGACAAGATGAATGGGGATGAAAATGACCCTGAAGGCACTACTTACAAAACAGACCCTGATGGAACTACATATAAAATATACCCAGATGGCACTACGTTTAAAACAACCCCCGATGGTAACAGATACCGTAAAAACCCTGATGGAACTACTTATGAAACCACGCCTGATGGAAAACATTTTAAAATTAATGCGGACGGAAGCCAGCAGGAAATAGCCTATGACGGTACACAACCTGATAAGTTGGATCAGGGCACATTGGAAACTGCCGCGGATGGCACCAAACTCCGCAAAATGAAAAATGGCACTGTATATAAAACATCCCCGGATGGAAAGCACTATAAAGTGAAACCAGATGGTAGCCAGGAAGAAACAGCATACGATGCCACAAGCCCTGATTATAATATGAATGGCAAAAACGGTTCACTTGCCGGTAAAAATGGGAAAGGGAAGAAATATAAATTTAACCCTAATGACAAGTCAGGTAAAAATACTATCTTAAAAAGTGATGGCAAAGGAGGGTATATGACCCCGGGTTCTAATTCCGCTATTGGTTACCTGCCGGCCATATTTTTCGATACCGACAAGTCATTTGTAAAGCATGACTATTATCCTGAAATGTTTGTTGCAGCTACTTCAATTAAACAAAACCCTAATATAAAGGTAAAAATAATAGGCCATTGCGATTACCGCAGCTCTGAAGCATATAATATGAACTTAGGGTTACACCGTGCGCAGGCAGTAGCCAAGATACTTACCGAATATTTTGGCATACCGGCTGACCAGCTTATTATAGAATCAAAAGGTAAGACAGAGCCATTGACCAATGCTAAAACAATGGATGCACTGCAACTGAACAGGAGGGTGCAATTTGAATTGCTGGATGGTAGAAAAACAGTAAAATTTTCTGCAGAACCCTCTAAAACTGAAGCTGCCCCCGAAAAAGCAAAAACCACTACACATGTAAAAAGCAAGAAAACTGTAAGCATGTCTGCTTCTGCAGCATCAGATAATACAAATGATGGCGGTAAAAGTGTGACTGCAACAGCAAGCAAAATCGATAAAACAATTTCATCTGCGCCTGCTTCAAGCGCTGCCCCTGTTCCTGTAAAAGACATTACAACACCTGCTGTCGCAGTGCCCGCTGGTGCGCCTAAAGACACAACAGCTATGATGATCCCTGCTCCTAAAGACACAACGGCCAAATCAGCCCCCCTGGCTACTACAGTTCCAGTAGCACCCGATACTGCCTCAAAAAATATCTTTGTTACCCCCTCCAGAAACGCAAATATGAGCCCTAAAGAAGCCAAAAAAGCCGAGGAAAAGAGGAAAGAAGAAGAAAAGAGAAAAGAGAAAGAAATAAAGAAAGCACAGGAAAGGATGGCTAAGGCTGAAAAGAAAAGGGAAAAGGAACAAGAAAAGGCTGCCAAAAAGAAAGCAAAAGAAGATGCAAAAGAAGATAAAAAGCACAAAAAAGACAATAATGATAACGGCACAGATGACGTTATCCAAAGTGGAAATTAAACAGAACCAACAATATTAACACTAGTCGGAAAAGGCAACCTGTTTAGGTTGCCTTTTTTATGTTTGTATATAGAATATTTGCGTTATCAGTAGTCAGCTTTATTTTACTAAAACATACTTTTCGGTATATACTTTGTCGCCCGATGTTACATTAATAATATATACCCCGGCAGGCTGATTTTGAAAATCAAGGTCAGCTTTGATATTAGATTCTGCGCCAATTTGTTTTTCCAAAACCTTCTGCCCCGTAGTAGTATATACCTGTATGTTAACATCCTCTCCTGCGAGATAAGTCAAATCAAGGTAAATATTGCCATTACCCGGGTTAGGATAAATATCAATATGCTTAGGTGTGTAAACCTGGTTAATGGAAAGAGGGAAATTGGTGGTGAAATTAAATAATATCTGAGCCCCGAAATCAGGATTAAATGACTTTAAAACAATGTGTTTGCTTGCGGAGAACAGCCCAATAGAACCATTGCCATCATTATTGGCGAAAAAGCTCAATCCGTCCTGCCCCGCATCGGTAAGCAAAAACTGGTAACAGCCGTTTGGCAGGTGTATAGTATCTTTATAGATGGAAGCATTTTTGAAATTGGAGCCTGAATACCAAACTTTGCCAGATGGGTCTGTGATCTGCCAGGCATTTTCTGCCGCAGCATTATTGGTAACAAGATATACCACAAAATCGCCTGGCATTTCAGCGGGTACTGCCATTTGAGAGGTCATTGTGTTATTGTAGGCATACTGGTCCTGCCCGCCATTGGGGTTAGAAACGGTACAAATAAAATAGTTGCCAGCCGCAAAATTTCCATAATCAGGCGTTGGTAAAACCACTCTTACCGTATCCATAAATGTAAGGCTGCCTGTCCAGTTATAGCTTACAGGCGTTTGGCCTATCATGCCATAAGATATAGTGCAGCTTGTAAGGGTAGTGGTACCCGTGTTTTTTATTATCACTACAGGTGAGCCGCAAATAGGGTTTACCTGGTTGTAATAATCATCCATAGTAGGGCTGACGATGCGCTCCATAGCCACATCCTGGGTAAAATTCGGTTTATTATAATAGACAAGCTGGGTTTCAAGTGCATAATATGGTATTGAATTGCCGCTGCTGCTGGTTCCATAAGTATATGGCGGGAAATAATAATGAAGCAGCGCGTTTTGGCCTGCCGTGACATAAGGCGTCAATTCTGCGTCATAAGTCCAGACTTCTGAGCCGGGGCACCAGTTAGCACGCTGATAGATCCATGTGCCGCCCTGGGCCGGAACAGGATTATAGGCGCAGTTGTTTCTCCAGATAAACTGGCTCCATCTTTGTACGCCATTCACTGAAAAATAATTCATTTTTCCGCAAAACTCCATACAGTCGCTGTCATCTTCGCCATGCCCTGTAACCCGAACTTTCAGCCTTGTATTCACCGCATTGGCGTCAATAAGTACATTTTTAGGTTTTACAGCCGAATCTATCGGCGGGGTGAGCCCATAATTAAAATTACCATTCCATAGGTTAACCACTTTGTAGGGTTTCCGGGGCGGCGTGCCCTGTATGAATACAAATTTCAGGTCCAGCAGTTCCTGCCAGTTGCCCGCGCTAAGGTGCACGGAATCATGCAGCAGCGGGCCGTAGTCAGTAACGTCATATACCCACGTGAAGCCGTTGCCAAGCGACAAACCAATACCATAGGGGGTAATATACCTGCCGAGTTCGAAGCGGGTGTTTACTTCATATACACTCCATACGGTATCTATTTTTTTAATGGTACTGTCCGGATTGCGGAAAGTATCAATCTGTGAAATGCTGGAATCGTAAGTACCGGTAGGCTGGTACAGATAGGTATAGGTGAGGTAATCCCACTGACCGCAGGCAGGGTTGTTTTTAGGGTTGCATTTCAGGGTGTAATACATCAGGATCTTCTGGTACTGCAGGGTATCAGATGGAAACTTAAACGTAGAATCCTGGTTTGAGCCAAAAGTAAAGGCCTGGACAATAATAGAATCGCCGGGCCCGGCATAAGACTTAAAGCAAAAAGCGCTGAGAAACAGCAAAAGAAACAAATGCCTCATATAAGATTAATTTTAAATTTTGAATTCTTAATTTTTAATTATAAGACAAAAATAATCAATATATTAATAACAATTTAAGTATAATTTATAATAGACCCTATTATATAGATTAGGTTTATTAAGACAAAGATAGGGTTCTTTTTTATAACTATTAACCGCAAAGGGCGCAGAGGGAAACTGCAAAGGACGCAAAAAAATAAATTTGCCACAAAGACACAAGGCAAATACTTGCCACAGATTCACAGAAAAAAAATATCAACCACAAAGACTTGTAGGGGCGACCTGCGGTCGCCCTCTTTGTCAGGGGGGTTTGAGCGGCCGCCGGTCACCCTACGGTTTTTACATCTTGCACACTTTCACTGTATAGTTGTCATAAGCGCTGGTAATTTTTAAAATATACAGGCCGGATTGTAATTGGCTTAAATCTAATTGTCAAGAGTTCTTGGCTTTTTCTTCAATATCGGGGTCTAACTCTTTGGCTTTTGCTCTATCAGCGGCAGCTTCTATGGTTTTGCCCATTAATTCATATATCCTAGCCCTGTTGTTATACACCTTTGCATCTATTTGCGGATTATGATTAATTGCTTCATTATAATTAAGAAGGGCGTTGGTAATATCTCCTTCATTTTCGTATAACAAGCCTCTATTATTGTATGCATTTGATGCTTTTGGGTCAATATTTATCGCTTTATTAAAATCGTCGAAAGCTTCCTTGTATTCTCCTTTTGACATATATATTATGCCTCTATTAATATAACTACCTGGCGAGTTACTGTCTAATTGGATAGATTTGTTGTAATCATTTAATGCCTCATCTTTTTCGCCAAGTGAATAATCATTGATATATCCTCTACGAAAGAATGCATTTGAATCTCCACCAAAAAGGTCAATATAATTATTAAAAAGGCGCAAAGCCTCTTCAAATTTGCCTTCATCGTACGCTTTTATCGCATTAGCATAATATAAATTTTTTAATGCATCCAGTCCTGATGATTTTAATTCATCTTTTAATTTTGCTATGATTTCATTAAGCGAATTCTCTTGTTCTTTGGTCAATTTTCCTTCTGGGGGCATGGTAGTCAAAATTTTTCTTACTTCTTCTGCATCATGCTCAATTTCTGTTTTATGGTCTTTCGCAAGTGCGACTGTCTTTTTTATTTCTTCAAGTAATTCCGTAGCTTTATCCGCATCTCTTTTAGCTCTTTTCGCATATCTCCTGATAATAAAATAACCTAAAAAACCAAGTACTGCGACCAATAATGTTATGATAGCCAATATTATTTGTTCCCATGTCATCCATTGGCTGGCGCGGGCTTGCTCACTTTCTACCCATTTCCGATTGTCGGTGTTCCATTCTTTGGCAGCATCCATTTTGTCTTCCAGGCGTATAACGCGGTCGCGCAAATCCTGGTCTGTTTTGGCGCTGTCTTTCTCTTGTATGACTGTTTTTTCCAATGAATGAACCGGATATAAGCAACATAATAACAGGCTGCACAATAAGATTATTTTTATTTTATGCATTTTTCGGAGGGTTTAATTTTATTCAAATGTAATAAAATGAATTATTAAAAGTTGTCTGAACCTGAATTTTCAGAATAATAGGATTTTCAGAATTAAAAACACCTCACCCCGGCAAGATTGGTGATAACCGAATGGCGCGAGGCCTCCCGAAAAAAAATCGGGACAAGCTCTCTCCATGTGGAGAGGGGTTGGGGTGAGGTGAATGAATTAAATTTGGAAATATCAAAAAGAAATTGTATTTTGCAGTTGCGAAAGATAGATTTCGTGCCGCTGAATAGGTAAAGATCATCACAGCTTCATGCGGTTGTTATTTATTGTCTCCCCCTATAAGACTTTCAAAGTTTTAAAAACTTGGAAAGTCTGTCTGCTTAAAAAACGCTGTTTGCAGCAAACTGGCCTCTAATATTGGTAAAATTGCTTCCAGTGTATCTGACCCAAAATCGCAAGTAATTGTTTATTAGAGTGTTGCTTTTTATGATCATCCTGAAAGATCGAAACAAAAACGCTATTTTGAGCAAACTGGCCTCTAATATTTCCAGGAATTTTTGCAACCTGCTAAAAGTAAGCAAATTATGGATTAGATCAAAATTCCCTCTATTTTAGAGGTGGGAAAAGACGCAGTTAAAAGCAAACGACTGATATATAGTTAATTATCATTTATTAGAGGCCAGTTTACTGGAAATGGCGTTTTGGGAATACGGGCGGGTAAGATTTTCGGGCTTCGGATGTCAAAACAGGTCGTCCAGTTTCATTCTTAAATAGCGGCTCACGGCTATGTAGGAACTCAGCCCGCTGATGGTAATGCCAAGGATAATGACGCAGGCGAAAAGGAGGGCTATTTTGGTGGCATCCTGCACTTCCATCAGTACGGGGAATTTATTGTCAAGTATATACAGCCCTGCCGCCAGCAACGCACAGGCAAAAATGCTGCACAACAGGCCTAAACCAACGCCCCTGTACACAAACGGCGCCCTGATGAAGCCCCGCGTAGCGCCCACCATCTGCATGCTGTTGATAACGAAGCGGCGGGAATACAGGCTAAGGGCGATCACGTTGTTTATCTGCGCAATGCTGACCGAGCCCACGAGTATGGCAAAGGCAAGGAGGACAAGGCTGACCACCCTTTCATTGGCGGCGATGCTTTTTACGGTATAGTCGTCATAGTCTACCTCGCGGACGTTAACATCTTGGCTGATAATCTTTTTTATCTTCTCAAGGCTGTCGATGGATACGTATTCGGCTTTGAAATTGATGTCTACTGCGTTAGGCAAGGGGTTGAAACCCAGAATATCTTCCGGTTTTTCCCCGATAGACTTCTGCATCTGCTTCAGGCCTTCTTCCTTGGGTACATATACCGCTTTGATAACGTAGGGCTTGTTCTCAAACTGGGATTTAAGGCGAAGCATATCAGGGAGTTTGGCTTCGTCTTTGAAATAAATGTCCATTTCGAGAGATTCTTTGATCTTTTTCTCCACCGCGCTGGCATGCAGCAAAAACAGGCCAAGAGCCCCGCAAAGGAACAGTACAAGGCTGATGCCTAAAAAGGCGGAGAACCAGGAAACCCTTATTTTTCGAATTTTAACTTTCAATGGCAAAAGATTTTAGGTGCAAAATAAGGGAAAAATTGCGGATTGCGGAATAAGATTCTGACTTTCGTCAGAATGACGCATTTTCATTGGTGGGTAAGGGTTGCCCGCCGTAGGCGGGCAACCCTTACCCGTTACTAAATTTCGTCATTGAGGGCTTGACCCGCAATCCTTTACTCATTTATTTCTTCGAGATGCTCTGTAAAACCGATCCCGAAAGCGCCCAGCACACTCAAAAGCGGCTCATATACCCCTTTAAGGGTGGGAAGGATAACCCCGTAAGTGTTTATCTTTCCGTGTAATATGAGTTCGGCGGCCAGCGCCAGGGGCATCCCAACTGTTTTGGCCATAGCGGTGCG
>Ga0302280_1001096_pt1 | contig 23104 bp, 27 predicted proteins | sample III_Fen_E1_1_FD_198771 | JGI IMG/M metagenome (GOLD analysis project Ga0302280, IMG submission 198771) | Peat permafrost microbial communities from Stordalen Mire near Abisko, Sweden - III_Fen_E1_1 | ecosystem: Environmental > Terrestrial > Soil > Wetlands > Permafrost | place: Sweden: Abisko... | reverse complement strand
TACTTAGTACAGTAGTTTCAAAAGCAAATGATGAAATCAATTCAGGAATAACTACATGGGAATCGGTTTTTTATGTAATAAGGACATATTCTACAAACGGAGAAGATATAGTAAACGCAATAATGTTGGAAAAAAATAATAAATTAAATTAGATTAATGAATCCAATTTACGATATAGTGTCTTTATTCTTAAAGTACCCTGAAGTATTTTTATACCGCAAAGAGATATTTATGAACATATTTCTAGATTGAATGGTCTCACTTAAATAAATACTCGTTAATATTAAAAAAGGATTTTCTTCTTTAATAACAATGCCAGTGTTGTCAATTAATGTTCCCACTAAGAAATACCTAAACTGTAAATTTGTGCAATGCTTGTTACACGAACTTCCACAAATAAAAGGGTACACGATTAGTATCCGTTTTTTAGAAGGAAAGTCAAATCTTGATCAAGCGAGAAGTATCTGTTTAACCAATTGGTACGACTCTTCTGGTGATGACGATCTGTTCATTTTTATAGACGCAGACCAAACATTTAAAGTAGAGGACCTCAATAAAATGATCTCATTAATCAAAGAAGACAAGGCTGACGTTTCTTGTGCAGGTTACTCTCGAATTGATGGAACCAGCACTCTCTTTGTAATGAACCCTGAAGAATTTTATACTGGAAGAGATAACAAAATCCGATTTGGAGCAACTGGTTTTATGATGATTTCCCGTCCTATTTTGCACAATGTCTACGAATGGATTAAGAAAAACGATTACCCAGAATCTGGAACAAATGGTCGATTTTGTATTAGTCCAGAAGACTCTGCAATTATCCCTTTCTTTCGACAACGGTTAATTAAGGAAAATGACTCTTTTGTTCCAGCATGGGTTGGCGAAGATTACTCTTTTTGCTGGTTGATTCGTCAGTGTGGAGGAACTATTCGAGGGTTCATTAGCCCCTCAGTTGGACACGAAGTAAGTGTAGTTCGAACTCTCCGAACAACAATTGAAGAACCTGTAAGTAATCGGTTTACAATTAGTTCGTATATTGGACTTGCACCTTCATTAGATACCCCAATGAATTTAACTATTACACCTCCGACAGTGTGGGGTCCAAAAAGTGTTGTTTACTTTACAGGACAATCGGTTGAACAATGGACACCAGACTCATTAGAAACTGGAATTGGGGGATCAGAAACAGCTGTTATCAATTTGAGTAGAGAGTGGGTTAAACTTGGATACACCGTTACTGTTTTCTCAGGAATTGAAACTGAAAAAGTATTTGGAGGTGTAAATTACTTTCCGTGGAAGCAATTTAAAGGAGATGACACTTACAACATTCTTATCCTTTGGCGTGGAGGATGTAGCACCTTACTTGATATTCCTCTCAAAGCAAAGAAGATTCTTTATGATCTTCACGACCTGAGTAACGTTTCGTTATTTACTGAATCAAGAATGAATAGAGTAAACTTCTTTTTTGTTAAAAGTGCATTCCATCGTAGCCACTTCAAGTTCCCTGAAGACAAAGTGAAAATCATTCCGAATGGTGGAACCTTGGAGTACCTTCCTATTCAAAAGAAACCGTACAAGTTGATCTGGACGTCAAGCTACGACCGAGGTTTGTATCACATTCTGAAACATGGCTTCCCACTTATTAAACAAGAAATTCCTGAAGCAGAGCTTCATGTTTACTATGGATGGGACTCTTTCGATAAGTTCCCTCAAAATGAATCTAAACGTGTTTTTAAAGAAACAATGAATAAACTATTTACCCAACCAGGTGTGATCCATCATGGTCGGGTAGGACAATCAGTGCTTCATCGTGCAATGGCTGAATCACAGATTCATTACTACGTAGGCGACTTTAACGAGATTGATTGTATTTCCGTTCGAGAAAGTGCCAGTCTAGGAACAATTCCGTTTGTAAGCAAGATTGCAGCGTTTGACAACGAATCTAGAGATTACTATTTCCGTGTTACAGGAGATCCGACAACAGAAATTATGCAAACTTCTGCAGCAAGCGCAATTATCACGTTACTTCGTAACCAAGACCATCTTAAAACTCTTTCTGAAAAACTTAGAAACAGCGTTGTTCTTCAGTCAGAAAGATGGGACTCTATCGCTAAAAGATGGGCGGAATATTTTGACTTAATCTAATTCTAAAGAATGGAGACCTTCAATTTTTTTCGGAAGAAATTACAGTAAACGAGGCCAGTTTAATTAAAGTATCGCGACTTCAGTGTAAGGTATTACGATCCTTTAACAAATGCAGGCTTCAAAAAAAGTTTAACAGATAATTCCTGGACACGTTGTACAGTTCCTGAAATTAAAGGGATTCGACCAGCACTGGAACAGATTCCTGTAGAACATGAAACTTAAATTAATTTTATTACATTAATTTAAAGATGGCTGCAAAGGATCTTACTGAGGATCAATTAAATTTTATAAAATTTACCAGAATGCTACAAGAACCTGCGCGTTTAAAAAGGTTGTATAAGAAAATGGAATTAGACCCGAGAGTTTCAGATCAAGAACTTAGAATATTAAGTCAAGAAATTTATAAAGCAGAGTCCTTGGTTTCATGGGCAAAATATAATCTCGAATTGCTTAAAGCACGCAGTGACTCTAAAAGCCCGAGAAAAAGAAGCTCCCAAAGTTCAAAAAGAAGTCCGAAAAAAAGTGAAAGTCCCAAAAAGAGTCCTCGAAAAAGCCCAAAAGAACTTTGTAACCTTACCGAAAAAGATCCTTACAAGGTGTTAGGTGTTCCTCGAGATGCTAGTCAAACTCAGATTAAGAAAGCGTACTACCGCAAAGCAAAAGCTGTACATCCTGATAAACATCCTAATAAAAAGAGAGAAGCCACAGAGTGCTTTAAACACTTGGAGCAGGCTTACTCTAAATTAAATTAACCGGAAAATTATCCATTGGTTGATTTATTTTGTTTAAATTGAAAGTAGAGATCCATTGTGTTTTTTCTGTTTTAATTGTGTACGTCCAAATATCGGAATCTCGATCTTTAAAAAAAGAAAATCCGCCAAGCGCTTTTTCAGCTTCCTCTAATGTAGTGTAATATCCTATTGTACGATAATGATAAATATTACTTAATGGATGCACGACAATTGTGTAAACCGTTTTAAAAGTGTTTCTTAAAAGCTTTGCACGTTCTTCTTCCAATGCATCTTTCTTAATATTCAACTGTGAAATTTCATATGTTAACTTTTCAATTTCCGAATTAAATTCATTTAAATTCATTTGAATCTTTTCAAATGAATCTTTTTTTTCAACTGGCCCACAATTTCATTAATCCAATTTCTTGTTGGTAGTCACCTCCCGTTTCAAGAACTAACGGGATATTTCTAGAGACTGCAATTTTAACTACAGTTTTAAGACCTTCTTCAGGAATGGATCCCTCTAATAAAGGAGCATGACGGTCCACTTTACAGTTACACGGTCCTACAGAGTCATTGAAATGAATCAAAATAACGTTATGTAATCCTATTAATTTATTAAATTCTTCAAAAACAGCATTGGTTGATTCTTCTGTTTCAAGAGAGTATCCGGAAGAGCTTATGTGACACGTATCTATACAGAATGCAATCTTACTTTTTTCGGATTCATTAAATTTATGATACAGTTTCGCCAATTGTTCAAATTTAGAACAAACTTCCGATCCCTGTCCTGTTGAAGTTTCTATTATTAATTTCGAATATCCATTAAATTGTTCAAGAATCATAGAAATATTTTGATACATATTATCAATTCCCTGTTCTTCAGTAAGATTTAAAGACTTTCCGCAATGAATAACTGTTCCGGCTGCTCCAAGGAGGTCACAATTTTTTAGATCTTCTAAAACAGAATTACGGGACTTTACTGCAATTGGGTCTACTGAGTCTCTAGCCAAATTTAAAACGTATGCTGAATGATTAAATATCTTAAGGCTGCTCCGCAGGAGACCTTTAATTCCGAGACTTTTTTCTAATAAATTGGATACATTTCCATGATACCGTTTAGGGCTGTGTAAGAATATCTGCATAACGTTACCGCCTAAAAAAGTGATCACATTACACGCTTTGATTAGGTCATTCCCAATAATTGAAATATGTGCTCCAAACATTTCTCTTTAAAAAAAGTTTTAATTTTTTCAACTTAAATAACTGAAACGTATTTAAGAAATGCTTTCAAATTGGGTTGAACACACTTCACAAGTGTTTGTGTAAATTACTTTAAGTACAGTGTCGCCAGACACAATTTCTGTTTCTGGTACATCACCACCAGATAGTATCCCTAATAAAGCTTCCATCAAACTCATTCTCTTTAAATTACCTTTTAAAAAGAATTGAAGATTTCAACTAAGTTTAGTTTCTTCTAAAATTTTGAAGAAAATTCACAACTTCGGTATGACCATTTTCTGATGCCCATCTTAAAGCGCTGTCATCTTGTGCATGAACATTCGCACCGTTTTTCAATAGGAGTCTCACCACTTCGAGGTGACCATTCGTTGATGCCCATTGTAAAGGATTGTCATTTTGTGCATGAACATTCGCACCGTTTTCCAAAAGGAGTTTCACTACTTCGAGGTGACCTCTACTTGATGCCATACTTAAAGCGCTGTCATTTCGTGCATTAACCTTCGCACCGTTTTCCAAAAGGAGTTTCACTACTTCGAGGTGACCATTATATGATGCCCATTGTAAAGGACTGTCATTTTGTGCATAAACATTCGCACCGTTTTCCTCGTTTGTGTGGATGTCCCCGCCGTTTTCCAAAAGGAATTTTACTACTTCGAGGCGACCATTACTTGATGCATATATTAAAGCGGTATCAATTCTTTTTTTAAAAAACATATTTAAAGGTTCCGATAATGCACCTCGATGCGCTATGTTTCTTTTTATTTTTAAAAAATTATATGCAATATAATTCTTAATAACATCTAATTTTCCTTCTCTTGCTGCTTGGTAAAATTCCCTAGCAGATACTTTAGGAACTCTTGATAAAAAGTATTTCACTGTGTCTCGATCGTACGCAATCCTGTAATGTGTCTCACTAGTTCTTGCAAAGGAGTCCAAATTCTTTAGGTTGTCAAACGCATTCTTTTTAGAATCTGCTATTTTCTTAGCAACTTCAACAAGTATTTCTTCTGGTAAATGCTTAAAACTTTTGGGACTATTCTTTGGACTTGTTTTTTTAGGACTACCTTTAGGGCTTTTAGGGCTTGTTTTTTTAGGACTACCTTTAGGGCTTTTAGGGCTTGTTTTTTTAGGGCTTGAAGACCTTTCAGACATTAATATACCTATATATAAAAAATTCTCTTTAAATTATCTTTTAAAAAGAATTGAGGATTTTAACTAAGTTTAGTTTCTTCTATAATTTTGAAATATGTGCTCCAAACATTTCTCTTTAAAAAAAGTTTTAATTTTTTCAACTTAAATAACTGAAACGTATTTAAGAAATGAATATTGTTGTAATTTCTCACGCTGGTTGTCCAGATGGTGTTGCCGCAGCTTGGGCAATCTATCGAAAATTCCCTAAGAGCACCTTTCATTTTACATCCGAAAGAGATATCACAAAAGACTCATTGCCAGATCTAACTGGTAAAATTGTTTATATCGTTGATTACTCTTATCCAAAAGAAGTTCTACTCGAGTTAATTTCTAAAGTGAAATACCTTTACCTTTGGGATCATCATAATACAGCAATAGAAGATCTATCCGAAATTCCACATTCTGGACCTAATTGGAATTTTGTTTTGGACACCACGAAGTGCGGAGCAGAGATTACGTGGGAACAACTTAATTTATATCGCGAAGCGATCGATTCGAGTACGTGGGAACAACTTAATTTATGTCGCGAAGCGATCGATTCGAGTTCGAATCGAACTCGAATCGGTCAACCATTGGTTGACTTAAATCGCGAAGCGATACCTTATATAATTCGGCCTTGGTTCCTTAAACATATCCGTGATAGAGATCTATGGCTTTGGGAGGATCCTAATTCGAGAGCATTTTCACAATACTTCTTTGAAAAAGGGTTAACAATGGAAACACTTGACTCGATCCTCAAGAGCGACCCCGAAGAGATTTATCGTATTGGTAACGAATTGTTAATCAAACAACAGAAAGTCATTGATGCAGCAGTTGCAAGGTCAGAAGAATTCCGTTTTACATGCTCTCTAGGAGTTTTCTTAGTGAATGTAGTGAATCAAGACACTTACCAAAGTGAAGTTGGCAATGCTTTATGTACCACTCAAATACCAAATCGTATTTCCTACTTAAAGTACGATTTTGCAGTTGTTCTTCGTAATAGCGACTCTTATCGAAAAGTTTCAAATTTAATTGCTGATCCGGATGCAGACATTTCTGTTTCTTTACGAGGAGTTGGAAAAATAGACCTGTCAAGAGTTGCAAAATCGTTTGGAGGTGGAGGTCACTTTAATGCAGCAGGGTTTAAATGTAAATTGTCCAAATTAGGAACTATTTTAAGTTAAATAAATGAAAAAAATGAGCACAATCAAACTTCCTACAGCACCAATATTAAATTGATCAATGGTAACTTCGATCTACCCGCTAAGAATATTGCAGCGATGAAACAAGTTCGAGAAATAGTTGCTGAGTGTGCTCAGAAATTAACTGAAGCTGTTACTGAAGTTTCGCGTCATTATGGTGTTGGATACGACACTGGTCGATTAATTGCTGCTTTGGATCTACTTCAACAAGTGAAGGATACTGCATGTGTTTCCCTCATTCTTCCTTTTGGTCCTAATTAGTTAAATAAATGAAAACTTATTTAATAAATGAATGTTCAAATTATAAAAGAAGACAATTGTCCTATCGATTTTGAACATGGATGGGACGACGATACAGTTGATCAATTTTTTTCCGATTATGATCTAGAAGACCTTTCAACTTCAAAAAGAGTTTCCTTTATAAAGGAAAATCTTAAGAAATTCTTAGATTACTATACCAGAAGTGTTGGTTGTGGTGCAACTGTACAATTTAAAGTGATTGATGGAATAAATCCTAAACTTATTGATACCGAGTATGTATTTAATGAATTGTTCTCCTTAGATAAGAATTCTAAGAATTACATTGGTAGATTGTACTGCGATGATTTTGAATTCGACGAAGACTCTTTTGGATATTGTTACTTTCTATGGGAAAATTTACACATTTTATGCGGAGGAATTTCTTGTTAAATAAATGGAAACTTTTTTTAAGAAATGGAAAGGTGCCGCTAATTAAATACGATTCCGAATCGAATTCCCGCCAGTTTGACGGATGCTGTTGTACAAGGTCGTTTGAATACGTAACAACAGAAGATTATGACGAAATAGTTAAAACAGCCAATGAGTATATCTCTTTTTTGAATAGGGAAGGGGACTCTATTCATAATTTTAATTGAAAAATTGAAAAACTTTTCAATCATTTTATAGACAAATGTCAGTTCAAGGGTCTAAATGTTGTCGTAAAAATTGTAAAAATATTGCTACGAATTTTTACAAAACATGTCAAATTTGTCGCGATCGAGATGCCAAAAACAAAGAAGGTGTTTCCTTATGTATTGCTCCTGTTATTTCTGATATTGGTAATAAAACATGCCAAAATCGTAAAAAATATGGTGATTATTGTGGTCGTCATAAATCTTTAGCTCCCACTCTAACTGTTGCTCCTACTCATGGTATCTGTTCACGTAGAAATCATCTTATTCAATTTGAAGATTTTAAAATACTTAATGGTAAACGTCTCGAAATTTGTATTTCTTGTTGGGAAACCAAAAATCAATGGCGAGAGGAGAATCCAGAAGTGTATGCAAAATCGTGGCTTGAACCTAGACATCGTTCTAAGATGACTAATATTGAAGCATTTCGTCTAAAAAATAACGAAACATCAAAACGTTATCGCAAAAAATATCCAGAGAAATATAAAGAATATCTTGAACGAAATAAAAACAATATTAATATTCGGTTAGGAAGATACAAAACACAATGTGAATATTATAAGGTCGAGTGGTCTATTACTGATGAACAGGCAATTGATCTATTTATGAATGATTGTGTTTATTGTGGTGTACCTGCTAATCCGTTTAATGGTATTGATAGAATAGAAAATGAAATCGGATATACCGAAACAAATGTCTGTTCTTGTTGTGAAATATGTAATAAAATGAAGAATTCATTATGTATTGATATTTTTATCGCAATTGTATCTCATATATACATATATAAATGTTGTAATCCTTCGCAGTTGTTATATCCTCAATTGTTTAACGATTATAAAGGATCTGATTATAATCATTATAAAACAAGTTCTGAAAAAAGAGAAATACTATTTTTGATCACGGAAATAGAATACAATAATGTAAAACAAGGAATATGTTTTTATTGTGGTAAACAAAATACATCTATGCATCAAAATGGTATTGATCGCATTGACAATAGTAAAGGATATATCATTGATAATTGTACTCCTTGTTGTGGAACATGTAATTATATAAAAAGAAATTATCCAGTGGATGTTTTATTAGAAAAGTGTAAATTAATTTATGAAAAGAAACACCCAATTGTAATAACACCGAACATGAAAACAGAATTTCTTAAAAAAGGGATTAAGACTAAACAGTTTACAACAGAAGAAAAAGAGATACGTAAACAAGAAATTAGAAATCGAATTGATAATCGTCAATCTGTAAAATTAAATACAGAATTTATAGAAAAAAGAGCACAGCTATTTTCAAATAAATAAAGAAACAAATATACAAGTATATACAAGTATATATTTGTTGAATTTGTAAATAAAACGTTGTAAGAGATATTTACGAGGAATCGTTGACCCATTATATTACTATAATGGACAGACTGCAACTTGAAGTTTGTTAAAACAAACTCTGAAAACATTCAGTCGTTGAACTGCAGAGCGCTAAAGCGTTCTTTGGCTGCGGATTGTCAAATTCATTAGATTTTTACTATACCTAAGTTTTCTCTTAGCCAGAGAATCCTTACAGATTCTCCTTAGTACTAATGACTTAATGACGTTCCCGCAATTTGAATTCATCGCAGTTTATTAATCAATAAACTACTAACAGTAACACAATACCAAAAGGTATTAAGGAGTGCATACAGGTTTGATGGAATACAGTGTCCTTTTGTATTCTCCTGACTGTTTTTCTGCTCAATATCCAAGCAAGACCCATTTGATCACTTTCTTTCGAAAGTAGTTAGACTCTATCTAAAGAGAAATTATTCTCCTATCGTCATTGAGTCGTTGAACTGAGGAACGTTAATTAACGTTCTTTGGCTGCGGATTATCCAAATTTGATGTATTTTTACTATACCTCAGGGTTTTAACTGAGCCAGAGAAACTTCACAGTTTCTCCTTAGTAACATCAAACTTAAGGAACTTCCCGCAATTTGGCGATATCGCGATGCATCATTGATGTATCACTAGCATTTCATTTTACTAAAATACTTTTATGGGCAGACTGCTTATGCGTTTACCCATCGATGAAAGTCTCCAAGACTTTCCTGTATATTTCTATACAGTCAAGAAACTATATCTTAATGAACTTAATTAAGTTCACTACCATCATTTAGTCGTTGAACAGCAGTGTTCTTCGAAGAACACTTTGGCTGCGGATTATCCAATTTCAATGTATTTTTACTATACCTCAGTGTTATCTGAGCCAGAGAATTCTTACAAATTCTCCTTAGTAACATCAATCTTAAGGATTTTCCCGCAGTTTGATAGTATCGCAGTGTGTCACACACTACTAGCGTTTCATTTTACTAAAACACTTTTACAAGCAACAGGGTTACCTGACATAATACGGAGCACGTTGTAGTTTACAGCGTACAAGCGCAGTTTCAGCGGATTCGTGGCCGGATCGATGACTGACGTGTCCATTCCAAACTGGAACGTAGCATTGTCGATACGGGACATATTCGCCGTACCTGACGGCTGGTGTTGCTCCGGTGTCAGACCGAAGCTGTACACGTACACACCAGTGCCAGGGATATTGCTGTGGTGCTGGTACGGCTGCACCAAGTTGAAGTAACGAGCCTGACGGCCCGAGAAACGGTCGTGACCGTTCAACTGCAGCTTAGCCCACAGCAACATATCGTAACCAGTTGACGCCAGCGGCTGGCTGGTGTAATTGGTCCATTGGTTGTCACCAGCCTCGTTTGCCGTCGCATTGTCGACGACGTCATCACGCTGGAACACCCAGATAAACTCCTTGCACGGGTGGTTGAAGTTCAGACGAACCTTGACTGAGCTGTTCGTGATGGACTCCTCACCAGTGTACTGGAGTTGCTCGATCAGGTACTCGTGTGAGACCTGAGCGAAACGACGACGCTCATCCGTGTCCAGATAAATGTAGTCGATGTACAGAGACGCAGCGCTCAGTGACGGAAGACCTGACGTCGGTACAAGACCGTTGTTGGTGACCCAGAGGTCAGCACTGTTGCGGAACTCGAGGTTGATTTTAACCTCGTGGTATTGCAAAGCAATAAGGGGCAGAGCAAGACCGGGGTTCGTTGCTATCCAATGTTTCCATTGGAACTAGACTCTATCTTAATGGACATAGTCCACTATTATCATTGAGTCGTTGAGCTGCAGAACGCTTTTTGCGTTCCTTGGCTGCGGATTGTCCGTTAACAATCATCATTGAGATTTTTACCTTACCTGAGTTTAGTTCTCAGCCAGTTTAAGGTTACCCTTATACCTTGGTACTCTTCACTACTTAATTCGAATATTGTAATATATCTATTTAGAGAGACAATTGAATTGAAATAATAATATAAAAGCAACTTATTGCTTTTTTTTAAATTTACTGGCACATATAATGGCTGTAAATTCTTCCAGTTAAAACATATATCCTGATCAATCTGGTTAATACAATTAAATAAAGAAATTGGAATGATATGATCAATGTGCCACAACTTTCCATGATTTTCCCAATTCATATCAGGTTCAAACTGAAACTCTAACCATTTGATTAATTTTTCAATTGTACAACCCATTAATGTAGGAGTATTCTTTATTTTTGTATTATCCTTTCTTCTGATAATATGACTCATTCGACTTCTATAAAGACTTGCTATTCTATAATTAACATCATTCTTTATTCTATCCGAAATACGAGCTCGTCTTCTTTTTCTATTTTCAGGAATTTGTTCATATGTTTTATTGTACTCTTTTATTTTATGCGCATTATTCTTTCTATACTCTTTATAATACGATCAGTATTGAGTAAATAGTATTCCGCTTTTTTCTCCTTAATTTGATCTTTCTTTTCAACATTATAAACTGTTTTGCGTTCTTTTTCACAATGTTTACAATAAGGTTGTAGACCATCTGGAGATTTTGTCTTTTTAAAATATTCTGATACATTTCTTACTTGTTTACAAGGTCCTCTACACACTTTAGACATTATATACTAAACTATTCTAAAATTTAAGTAGTTAATAATTTACGGATTTTCCCGCAATTTGATAATATCGCAGTTTGTTATACAAACTACTAGCATTCTTCTTTTAAAGAACACTTTTTTCCGCATTTTTCACACGGCAGAACCAAAAGAACAGAGGGATGTATAGCGTCTTCGCAGGGAGACTGTTTTTCAGACTAGAGCCAGTCGCGAAGCCCGTAGTCAGATCAGAGGTATCACCAATCATATTGGCATAACCATTCACCTTACCCTGATCAATGGTGAGCTCATTCCAGATGTTCATCCAGTCACCATACTGACGGTCAATACGCTGACCACCAATCTCAACCTCAACCATGCGAATCATCACATTACCGAGGTTGTTCGTCCAGGCAAAACCACCTGAATTCTGCGTAACTGCCGGCAGATCAACCTGCAGATACACACGCCAGATCAAGTCACCGTTACGTGACACCGTGCACGTCACACGCTTACCAAAGTCCGCGGAACCGTTGAAGACTTGTTCGATCGACTCAATCGCGAAGTTGGTGTGACGGCGATAACAACATTTGGTTAAATCCAAATGCACATTCAGTCTCTCGACTGACTATTAGACTATATCTCAGGGTTGTTATACCCCACTGACTTTTAGTCGTTGAACTGCAGAACGTCTAAAGCGTTCCTTGGTTGCAGATTAACTAATTTATCAGATTTTTACTTTATTCATCTCTTTACAGTAATGAGTGAGTACTGATAATTTTAAGTTTTCCCCGCAATTTGACAGTGTCGCGATTCAATTGAATCACTAGCAATTTACTAAAGGATACCTCCTATCGTTCAAACGATTAGGCTTTAGTAAGTTACTTTTGGTCGCATATCGCACACGACCTTGAAGTACGTGATCTGGGGGTTACCCGTCCTGGGTATACTTTATATTTCTATAAAGAGTAGACTATATCTCAATGAACTCTTAAGAGTTCACTATCATCATTTAGTCGTTGAACTGAAAAACTTTAGAATGTTTTTAGCTGCGGATTATCCAATTTAATGTATTTTTACTATACCACAGATTTATCTGTGCCGGACCAACTTTTCAGTTGTTCTTTAGTAACACTAAATTTTAGGAACTTCCCGCAATTTGATGATATCGCAGTGGAAAATACACTACTAGCAAATTTTGTTAAAATTTACTTTTTTACTCGACTAGGTTCAAGTAAATGTCCTGAGCGCCATAAGCCACGAGTTGCATAAGACCGCCACCCATGATTGATTTGGTATACTTTAAGAATAGAAAAAAATTTTAAAGATTGCTAACGCATTTTTAATGAATAACATTAAAAATACCGAAAAACATGGTAGAATGTCATTTTTGTTAATTGTAAATAATTTTGGATAATAATATTATCCAAAATTAATTCGTTATCAATTTTATCCAATTTTGAAAAATTATCAGATGCTAATAAAGGACGCATATTTCTCCAATTAAAACATTTATATTGATTTTCAATTAAACAAACTATTACATGGAATAGTTTTGATCAATATTCCAATATTCACCATAATTATTCCAATTCATATTTTCAAACTTATGTAAATTAATCTGATAATTTATCCATTCTATAAATGCAAATGTATCACAACCTAGTAATTTTTTAGAAGATTCTGTTTTCTTTTCTCCGTTAATAAATTTTTTTATTCTAGTTCTTAAAATTTTTCGCAAACGATACTGCAAATCATTTTTATATTCACGTTCTCTTGTAATTAATAAATGTTCATTTTTATAATTTTTTACTTTATCTTTGCCTCCGTTATGATGATACCAGTTATACTGAACTTCTTTCGTTTTGTTTAAATTAAACTCTTTAGTTTTAATCGCGTTACATTTTTTACAATACATATTCGGTTTATTTGTTCTTTTTAAATATAACTTCCATATTTTTATTTCTAAACAACTAGTTTAGTATTAATATACAAAGGAACATAGTTTGCATATTTCTTCTACTGTATTTTCCAAACACAATTTACACATTAGTTTAAATGATTTAATTTTATTGTTTAAAATTAATGCCAAAGATTATTGTTAAATCAACTCCTAATAAAAAGGACCTTTTAGCCGAAGTCTCAAAAGAGCACAGAAACCCCACTAAAATGGATTATTTAATCGAAGCCACCAAAGAAGAACAAGTTCCCAAAAAAGAAAAACTTCCTAGAGATTTTCGAATGAAAATGTTAACGTATCAAGGTCAGATGAATGACATGATACGCAAAACTGTTCGGAATTCACAAACGGTCGTTCGCCCTGCTTTAGTTGGCCCACGTGGAAAAGTCATTAAACCAGCAAAATATGCACGTGGAATTAATCCTACTGGCATTCTCGAATTAACACCGATACCTTCAGTACTCCATTTCCAACAAGGTGGAAAAAGATGCGTTTCAAAAACCAAAACAGGGAAAAGGTGCCGAAAGAGTGTCAAACACGGAAAGAGGTGTTCAGTCCACAGGAAGTAAAGTTCACTCGTTTGTTTCGTTAGTTTCGTTTTCATTGATGTTCATGCTTATCGGAATTCTTTTTGCTAAGTGCTTATCTTTATCATGAATAATAGGAACTCCAAGTTCTTCAAATGGTTTAATAGAGGATACCCACTTCGTATAACACTCTTTACAAGTTACAACTACACAAACTGTGAGGTAAGGATTCACTCTGGTTTCTTCAATTAAAAAAGTTCCTTTACATTCAAAGCACTTCACTTTTCCCTGTGACTCCAAGGTCATCCTAAGTTCTCGTTGTTCGCGTTGTGCTTCCATTTTCTCCCAGGTATCTTTGTAACTTCGAATTCGTGCTTCTTTTTCTGCCCAGTTAATAAAAGCGGATTCAAAAAAGTTGTTACACTTTGGGCACTTAACCTTTTTGTAATACAATTTTTTCGGAGCTGCACAAGCGTGATGAAGTCTAACAACGACGTCACACGATTCACACCATAAAGCTGTGTGATACCTTTTCTTAACAGGTTGAGTGCACCCAGGACAAATTTTTTGTTCTGGGAGCTCTATTTTAATACGATCAGGTGTTAATCTCTTTGGGATCACCGACATTTCTTAAATAATAATCTATTATTTAAGTGGACTCTAAACAGACCTTTTTGGAATGCTTGGTAATTTACGTTTCATCGGAGTCGGAAAACTGTGTATTTTACTTGGTCGTTTTCCGACAGCTGTGGTAAGTTTTCGACGAATGTAATTGATTCCTCCAGGACTTCCAGTGCGTTTGTTAGGTGGACGGTCATTAAATCGTTCACGAATGACAAATGTTTTAAGAACTTTTTTAGACTTTCTAGGATTTAATGTTTCGTTTTCATGTAAAGGGAAAGAGTACCCTTTCTTCGATTTAATCTTAGAAATAAGAGAGTCCCTTTCTGATTTCCGTTGACGGTATCCTCTTACACTTTTCTGAATTTTGACAGCTGAAAGTATTCTTTTAAATTTTTCGTCTAGTTGGTTTATTTCATCAACTGACATCTTTGGAACTTTTGCTCCATTTGCAATAAAATCCTGTAATCGTGTATGATAAACTTGGTACTTTATAATCCGTTTAACAGAGTTATCAAGTACCCATTGGTAGCTCTTTTGACTAATAAACGGTCTAATTTTATTAATAATAAATAACGGATATGTTATCGCAGGTCTAGAAGGATCAAGGATATCATTTTTCTTAATAATTGGCTTGTACTTCAGAAGAATGTCAATTCCATCCGGATACGATTCCAAAGCAAAATTAATAGGACTCCTAGAGTTTACCTTTTTATTAACATTAGCTCCATTTTTTAGTAGTATTTCCATTATTACAGGCTCCCCTGTTAGCATGGCAAGTACCAATGGTGTAATAAATTCAGGTTCGTCTTCAGGATCCTCTTGAAGATCGTAATCGGGTAGCATTATATTAACAGCTTTAGGATACTTCTGAATAATTTTTTTAACAGCAGCAAGGTCTCCAATTCTAATCGCTTCGTAAAAAGTGAATTTGGAGTACTTCATTAATTTAGCACTTTAAAATAAATTTAAGAATGTATAACCCTTGGAGGTAACAGTCTGCTAAGTCGTCTTTCTTTCCGTGTGAATCAAATAAAGTGATAAAGTCCGTTTGTGGAGTTTCACAATTTTCTAAAATGTACCGACAATAAATTTTGCCAAGTTGTTTTCGCTGAGAATACTTCCCTTTTAGTGTAGTCACCACAGCAGGTCCAGTGTACACCTTTAATTTGTGTTTTGCACTAATGAATTTAACGTGTTTAAGTTGCGGTTCAGTTGGGTCCACTATCCCTCGGATGATAAAATAGTTGTAGATCATCTGAGAAAGGTTCTTCATACTTGGATTCTTTGAAGGTTGATTTTCGAGATAAACGTGATCTACTCCTAAAAGTTCTGGTCGAGAATCAAGCTCTTTACACATTGCGATACAAAGGTTTTCCTGTGAGATCGATTTCACTTTCCGTTTTTTTGGAATAGGGTACTTCTTCTTGTCCGGATTGTGTAATTGACAATAATGGGTATTATCAATGATATGAATTGCTTTCCTGGTACATTTTTTGGGCTCTGAACTTTTATTTTTCGCTTTAGTGAAACCTTCACAAATCTTATTCGAAACGTGTGGATTAGCGATATCGATAACGTCCCAATGAACAATATGATATATTCCTTTCTCTGGTGAATCCAAAATACAGTACGCAAGATTTGCAATACCAATATCGAAACTGGCTATTTTAACCATTCTAATCTAACAATTTATTTTATTTAAGTATAAAATGTACGCGTTGGGAAGTAAAAGAAAGTCGCCTCCTAAACAAAATACACACCGGTATAACATTACCAAAACAGAAAAAAAATAAACGAAACTCATTAAGTCCGTCTAGATTAGCAAAAGTTAAAGAATCGGATATCCCTAAAAAGTACCTTATTAAAAAGGGTGAGTTTGGTCTCTCAAGTTGTGGTGATCTTAGATTTTTCATACAGTATGTTGATAAAGGAAACAGACTTGATCCGTACACTCGTAACCCAATTGACACAGAAGGAATTATAAGACGTTGGGATACAGTAAGTTCTATGGATGATTATGATTCTAATGACGGGAACTTGCAAGTGATATTGATAGTGACCGTGACTATTAATTTTCTGCAGTAATTTGTCCAAATGAACTTAAGAGAATTTTTTGTATTTCTTTCCAACTAAAAATTCCGAAGTAATGTGTAAAAATCTTTTTTGTAGTAGTATTCTGCATTTCGATGTACACCGAATCATTAAGTCCTTTACAAACAGTTCCAGGGTCTTTTAAGTAAAGTTCAACTACCCATCCTGAAATTTGTCCTCTTCTAAATTTAAAAAAGTCCGTCCAAATAGAAAATCCTGTGGATTCACATATTCGCGAAACTCTGTCAGCTGCTCGAAGAAGTGAAGCATTAAAAAGAGGAAACACTTTGGAAAGGATTACTAATTGTTCGCAAATAGAGTGATAATCTTGTTTTGTTCCTACTACAATTGGATCAACTGGTTCTGTGTTCTTTTGAAGTGGAAGTTCCGTTGGTAACATTGTAAATTTTCCTAAAAAAATAGAAAGAATTGCCAATTTCGATGTCTCTGTTGAAACAGAAAATGTTAACTTCAAAGCACGCAAAAGTTCCGGTACCTTGAAATACTTGACATTCAAAGCGCTTATTAATTGTTCGGATGAAACCAACGTTTCTCCTTTCGGTTTTCCTGTAAAAGTAATAATCGGGTTTGAGTAAAAGAAAGGGAATTTAGAGAAAAGAACACTTTCGTAATCAAGAATCAATTTATAAAGGTTCGTTAAAATTATAAAGTAAATTATATCTGGTCGAATAATTTTTTTACCCGGCAAAGAAAGATACTCTGAATAAGAATAAAGAGTGTCTCCAGTTAAATTGTGATTCAAAATTCCTTTCTTTCGATACGCAAAAGGTTCTAAAAAGGATTCCATTAATTTTAAAAATTAAAATTTAATTTTTAAACCAACTTCACGTTTAGAAGATCTTCAATACTTTTGGTGTTTCCTTTCACTTTAGTTTCTGGTTTAACCAGTTGATTTTTCTTCTTAACGTGAATGTAGTGATTACTCGGAATCAACGGAAGTTGATACAGAGTAATTTCTTGCTCTTGGTCACGATAATCAGTAATATCTAATGTTCCTCCAAACATCTTTAAGGTTTCTTTCGGAAGAGACTCTCGATAATTAAAAGGTTTCCCAGTCAATTTAAAATGCATAAATTTAAGCAAAGGGATATCTTTCTGTTCTTTTACTGCGTAGGCAAGAGCACAAGGGTAACTACAAAAAGTTCCTGTAACTTTAAAAATTAGTTTCATCTTTTCATTATAAATCATATTATCATTATAAACAAAGGTTTCAGAGTCCTTGAATTTAAAGTCAGGAAAGAATCTTTTGATACGTTCTCCTACAAAGATATCCGTCGGAATTGGAATTGGAGAACCTGAAAATTGGTGACAACACCACCAGCAATGTGTATCTACCTTTGAAGGCCATAACTCTTTTTCAGCTGTTTCAGCTGGTTTCGAAGGTGTCGGTGCGTAATCAATCTCAGAGAATTGTGTATTATCACCAAAAGGTTCTGGATTACTTAATTCAGGAGTGTACTTAAAAGTCTCTCCAGAAGAAAAGATTTTATCAAGGTCTTTATTTTCAATTTCGGTAATTGGTAACTTTACAATAACGTTTACAGATCCTGAAATGGGTTTTTTGGGTTCCGGTGGTTTAGTTTCTTTTGGAACAACCTTTTTAGGTTGAGGTGGAGGTGCATTAAGCTCTTCAAGAGCTTTCTTCTCAGAAACCACTTTTAACTTTCGAGGAGCAGGTTTCTTCTTTTCTTTTAAAGGAATAGCTAGGTCCATTGATCCTAATGAATTTTAATTTTTTTTCAATTTGTGGTATATTACCACAAATTGAAGCTGTAGGAACTAAATCTTAGAGTAAGAGTGGTGTTTACGACAAACAGCAATGTACGATTCAGACCCACCAATTTCAATTAAATTACCAGAATTCGTTAACCTCTCCGTAAATGCTGCTGGAACTACATTTAATGGATTTGCCTGTCCTTTATTACACACTGAACAAACAGCGTTTAATTTTATAAAAGAGTCTGCGAGGTAAACCAGCTCATGAATTCTTCCAAATGGTTTCATCTGAAAGTCGCTATCTATTCCAGCACATATTATATGTTTATCAAGTGTTAACCAATATTTCACAGTTTCTGGGAGATCATCAAAAAACGACGCTTCGTCAATTCCAACAACAGAGTAATTACTTACATCTACTTCTTTTAAAGAATTAGTAGAAACCAAGTCAATTTTATTTGATATCCCTTTATACATCGAACTGTGAGAAGAAACTTTTGAGGAGTCACGGGTGTCCAAAGAGTGATTAATTAATAAAATATGTCTATTTTCTGATATATCAGCGTACTTTGTTAATTCTGAAAGGAGAGTACTGGACTTACTTGAAAACATGCAACCACAATAAACTTTTAGTGACATCTTACTATTAAACGATTATAATTTTTAAGTTACTTAAATAATTTTTGCGTTTAGAATTAATGGAACCAATTATCGAACTGTTTGATACCGTATTCTCTTTTCACAATAAATTTGCAATGTTATACGAAATTGCATTTGTCAATAATGTCATTTTTGAATGTCTAATTGGACTGTGCTACTACGAATCTAAAAAATTGGTTAAAAAGGAACCACCAAAACAGTCCCCGGATAATCCGAGAACATTTTTGTACACGGTGATCGAGCTGCCGACGCTCGCCGCCGTCGTCGCGGCAACGGCGCCGCCAGAAGAAGGATTTAAAGAATATGAACAGAATCCTTGGTACACTCCTTTAGAGTCTGCGATTATTCGAAATAACGTTCATGCTATCTTTTATCTAGAATCGTTTAAAGAAAGTGGAGAAACTTTTGATGCCGAATTTATGAACTCTTTTTTCCCATTTCGATTTAACTTTTCAACAATTTCTACTGCAAAACTAAAAGGACCTGAACCAAAGTATTTCGACTTAGCAATTAAAAAAGAATTTAAAGAGTACTGTAAGATTTGTATTTTAAATGATATGCACGTCCCATTTTGGGCAACTAGAGAAAACACTCCTTTTAATAAATGGTTGTGTGAGTACTACAACATCGATCAAGATTTTAGAACTCTTATTAAAAGCTCGCAGGAGACTTTAAAAGCTGCTCCGCAGGAGACTTTAAAAGCTGCTCCGCAGGAGACTTTATGAAGTCAATTCCTGCTGCCGTTCCCCGTGAAGAAACGGCAGGATTGTGGACAAGGGACCTGGCCCCTGGGTAGGGTAAGTTAAGTTGAAAAAAAATGTTTCGTTTTTTAATCTAAAGAATGTCAGAGTGTTTAGTTTGTTTCTCTGAAATAGAATTAACAGATCCAGTTTTTAGTTGTGGATATCCTCAATGTGAATCAAAAATTTGTTCAGAATGTATTTCAAGATTAATGGAAATTAGTTCTCGAAGAACAGACTCCGATTTACCCAGTATTCCTATTTGTCCAAATAAGAATTGTAAAAAGCCTATTTTGTATTCTAGTTCTTGGACTGCCGAAGTTAAGCAACATTATGGTCTAGCAATTCTTAGAGCACTCACATTACAAAATGGAGACTCTGTATCAAAGGTAATCCAACAAAAGAGAATTTTAGAAAATATACGAGCAGAACGTATTAAATTTGTTTATGAGAACTTTCCATTAGGTGTCGCATTAACAATTAGTGTAGCATTACGAGATAAACTAAAAAAGATAGAGAAGAATCGATCTAAGAAGATATCTGAAACTTTACAAAAAAGCCATAAAAAGTGTATAAATTTAACATGCAATGGAAATTTGGATGAATCTTTGAAGTGTCTCGTTTGTTCCACAATCTTTTGTGAAACATGTGAAAAAAGAAAAAATCCAGGACACATCTGTAAACAAGAAGATATTGATTCAGTTAACTTTTTAAGTGGTATGATTAAGTGTCCAGAGTGTAGTTCATTTGTTGAAAAATCGGAGGGGTGTGATGAGATGACTTGTGCATTATGTCAAACAAATTTTGATTATTCCACAGGAAAAGTTTCGCATTATGGTAATAATCACAACAAACCAGTTCCCAAAATTGAGTACAATGTTATTCATGTTTACTCCGATCGTTATCCAGCATTAAAGGACTTATTAATTAAATTAGATTCTTTAAAACCAAAGGAAATTTCCCAAGCCAAGATTAATACAGTGATTCGTAAATTGCTAGAAGGTACATTTAGTGAAGAAGACCTTGCTATCGAAATGGGAAAAGAATTTACAAAGTATATGTTAGCTAAAAGTAAACACTTTACCTACCAACAAGCATTGGCTACTTTAGAAAATAGCACTAATTTTGAAAAGGACCTTCAGATTTTACTTAACCAACTTAATTGAAAAAAAATTAATATTCATTAAATCAATGGAAATTGATTTAATAGACACCTTAATTCACTATACTTATGTAACCGAACTAAAAGGGTTACATTTGACTTCTATTCATTTACTAAGGAACACAGAAGTCTTCGTTCAGGAATCATTTTTTATAATGGGTTCTTGTTGAACAATTGGGTGTACGTATTTGGAAGATATAAATATGAAAACCGAACATGGGAAAAACATATGGCTGAAATGACTCGACTATTGCAAACTCCAGTTTTATTGCGTTCAAAAAGTTGAAAAAAAATTAGCTTTAATTTGAAACTCCAAAAAAATGGAGTATACACAAACACAACTTAGAAACAAAAAAGCATTTAAGACTGGTTATGATACCTTAAATGTTTCTCAAAAAGCAGTCATCCAAGAGTGTGTTCATAAAAAGAGTGGTGGTTTAAGTTTGGTAATGGGTTATGGTAAGACACGAATAAGCATTGTACTTGGATTATATTTCAAGTACAAAAAAGGGTTAGGCAACCCTATTCTTGTTATTGCTGAAAAGACTCTTATAAGCTCATGGAACTCTGAATTAAAGAATGTATTTGGAAACACTCTTTCTTTATTAATTTTTCATAATGAGTATATCAACACAGATACTGCTACATTTGGAAATGCTGACGTTATTCTTACAACCCCAGAAGTTATGCGAAAGTATTATAAGAAATTTAATTTGGAAAATAATTTGATTACAAAGGTAGAATCTGAACATGGATTTGGAAATCGAGGTCAATTGCATCCTGTTAAGAATGTTTACAATATACCGAGAGATCCCTTTTTAAACGATGTTAATCTTGGTGGTGGATTGCTTTTTTCAACTAAATTTGCAATGTACATTATCGATGAAGTCCAAAATTATACCAAAATAGAAACATTACAAACTCAAGCGATGTTGTGTGTCTCTTCTAATTATCGATGGCTGCTTTCTGGTACTATTATTAACGAACCCACTATTAGTCGTATGCTTGGATATTACACACTTTTACAATGGCCAGATGCCCCTCGTGATCTTCCAGAGATGTCACTATGGGTATCACGACGAAATTACCCTGGCTTCGAAACTACATTGGTTATTCGTAATAACAATGACTCGTTTAAAGAACCAATTATTCGTGAACATCTTCTTAGCCATACATTATCAGAACCAGAAGCGAAGGTGTACATTTCTATGAAAGATGTTCTTAAACAGATTCAAACTACAATCCAGCGAATGCATTTTGCAGGAAACCAAGATGGCATACGTTTATTTAATGCTTATCGTATGGCAATGATAACGTATCTTCGTCAATCGTTGGTTGTTCCTTTATTACCAATCTCGAATGTAGCGTTGGAATACTCTGATCACACAGAACGTAGTGGATTATGTAAGATTGTGAATGACACTATTCTTGGTCTCGGAATTGAAGAGTACCTAAACGATCCAAGTTCATTGCGTAGTTCAAGAATTGATAAAGTGATAGAGACATTAAATACTTGTTCTAATAAACGAGTGGTAGTCTTTGGATGTTTCCGAACCTCTGTAGACGTCTTAATGTACTTTCTTAAGAAAGAGACCACACGACCCATTTTTAGTATCGAACCTGGAATGAGTTCCACTCGTCGTGGAGTTGAGATCGATTCCTTTGGTAAAAGCGATTCTGGAATTCTTCTATTGACATACGAACTGGGTGCAGAAGGTATTAATCTACAGTGTGCTGATACCGTATTCATTACCGATTATTGGTGGAATAATTCAAAGACAAAACAAGCAGTATCAAGAGTTAATCGTATGGGTCAATTAAGTCCTGAAATCAATGTGTACTACTTTACATCGAATACAGGAATTGAAAAAGCACTTCTTGATAAACAAGAGGACAAATTAAGAATTATATCCGAATTAGGAATAGGTCCTATGAAATCAAAGGTTAAAAGAATTGATATGAATCAAGTTATTCGATTAATTCTTTCTAATGATAACATTACAGTACTTAGCAACGTTCTTAAAAAGTAAATTAAATTAATTAAATTAATTTAATGAATATTACCAAGTTAATTGGTAAGAAATGAGAATACTCCCTCCAGTGTAACTAACAGTACACTGTATTGTATCTACAGTTCCTGATACTATATTTTGTGATAATGTTGTGGTCACTGCTGGATTTGATGTACTCGAAATAAATGAAGCTCCTGAATTAT
>Ga0302280_1001093_pt1 | contig 23135 bp, 20 predicted proteins | sample III_Fen_E1_1_FD_198771 | JGI IMG/M metagenome (GOLD analysis project Ga0302280, IMG submission 198771) | Peat permafrost microbial communities from Stordalen Mire near Abisko, Sweden - III_Fen_E1_1 | ecosystem: Environmental > Terrestrial > Soil > Wetlands > Permafrost | place: Sweden: Abisko... | reverse complement strand
TTAACAGATATTAGATTAATTTAATTAATAATCCTATTGGCATGAGTTAGATAACAGCCACATTTCGCATCACCATCATATCGCTCATGATCGTGTCCGGAGCCATCAATACGATTGCCTACAAGTTTCAGAATAAACAGATGGTTTATTAGGGAGAGTTCTACAAGTATTTTTTCCATCCTTACATGCAGGCCACCACTATGTTTTTTGGATAGGCTCTCGCTTTTGTGGTCTTTATCTTTATGCGCAAACGAGATCCAGAGACCTTCAATGTGAGAAGAATGGAAGCCAAATCCAAAGGCAAAGAAATAGAATTTAACAAATTTTTGCTGGCCATTCCAGCCATCAGTGATCTGATTACGTCCACCCTTCAGTATGTGGCTCTCAATTTTGTGGCCGGATCGGTTTATCAGATGATGAGAGGAGGTGCTATTGTCACGACTTTTATCTTTTCAATAATCTTTCTTAAGATGAAAGCACAGAAAAATCAGATCGCTGGCAGCGCCCTTGCTTTAATTGGTGTTTTTATTGTTGGTGCATCAAGCCTTATCTTTTCTAAAAGTTAAAGTGGTGGCTCAGACATGCAGGTTGTTGGCTACATTCTTCTTATTGCCTCTCTATTCACTAATGGTTTCCAGTTTGTCTTCGAGGAAAAGATACTTAACAAGTACCACGTTGAACCCCTTGAAATGGTTGGATACTAAGGGATGTTTGGATTAGCTACCCAACTAATTCTTGTTCTGATAATGACCTTTGTCCCCTGTAGCTTTGGAGCTGATGCCTGTGTCTTTAACTCTGCTGGTATGCCTTTTGTAGAAAGACCATAAGCGTATTTTTCAGCAGTTGCAAACAATGGCCTTCTACTATTCTTCTGCTTTTTAGGATTATTCTCGATAGCTACTTTCAATGTTACTGGAGTGACAGTGACTAAATACATAAACGCTCTTGCTAGATCAATCTGCGATGTAACCCGAACAGTGTTAGTTTGGATTATTGGCATTATCGTGACTGTGAGTGCTGGAGCAAACAAACCAAACTACAAGTGGGAGTTGATCGACGGTGGTGCAATTTCCCTTCAACTTTTAGGATTTTTAGTTCTCATATCTGGCAACCTTGTCTATAACCGGATAATCAAAATACCTTTCCTTGAGCCAAAAGTGTAAGTAAGTACAACTTTCTCTATTTAGATCCCCTCCTCGATGTTTAAGACAATGATTCACCCACTAAGAATCAGTCATTACTAAGTGAAAACGCACAATGATTAGTATGCGAACCAAAGTATAATTATCTTTTAAGAATCTATTTTATTTTATTTGTATGACTCAACCGAAGGCGGTCAGATTATATGCTTAACTTGAATAATAAATTTTTAGTGAAATATGTAAAAAATAGAAAATCTAAATTTGTAGGAACTCCTCGAAAACGCTGAATCACAATTAAACATTAAAGTTTTAGCTCTTTCTTTGGCGAGAAGTAGACAAGAAATGCCCACTCCTCGATCTGTATAACTTACTGCGCACCTTATCGCTTCGCAGGGAGATAAGTGGCTGTAAGTACTTATTCGGCAAGGAGTTATTGACTATGAAATGGTGTTCGTTCATTGCATCAACTACTATCATACCTACCCCGCTCTTATTTAAATTACCAGTCCCTAAAAAAATAAAGAACTAGCGATTCTTTAGGACAAAGTATTGGAGTTAATAGAATGTAGAAAATTGAGCCTACAAGTGCAATGGAACCTTTTCGCCTGTTTTGTCAAAAAATATAATGGAGATGATCTACTCCATCAATCAAGTTAGCTTTTAAACAAAGTTGAGAAAATGATGAATACTAACAGTTTTTTTAAGGGAGATATGCAATTATTGTATGAAATGCAACTAAACTAATCTCAATCAATTGTTGAATAAAAATTCGAATCATCATTTAGCACTGTCTTCGATTTACACTACACATTACTGAAGCTATTCATAAAAGTAAAGAAAATATGCTTGAACAACATGAATTATCTTGACTTTGTTAGCAATCACTCATCCTTTATTGAATGGACTCGAACAAGCTTTATCAATGTTATGATGTTTCTTGATCAAGTAAAGAATAAGAAAATGCAAAGAAATTCAATAATAGAACGGTTGTATAGCAGTGCAATTTATTGTTTAATTGAACTGGCTGAAATCAATGAGATCGCAGATGTTGCCCAAAAGTATTGTCAAGACCTAGTCAACTTTTTAGTTATGCAGCCACTAATGGCAAATAAATCTGTCATTGACAGAGATTAAATTATTTAAGTCCTTAATTTTTAATATGGATTGATTATGAACTAATATGGAGATGATCATTCCTCGCTTTTGGCCAAGACAATTGTAAAGAATGCAAGAAATATGCCGCTATTTCTAAGGGTATACCTCTCGACTATCGGAGAGCCCTCGATTTTGAAATTTATCAAAGAAGATGAAATGTTTCTAAAATTGGCAATAGTTCATCAGTAAATTAAATAAAGAGAAGACTTGATCCTCAGTGTGGAGCCTTTTCTTGAAAGAATATTCCGTGATATTGATTCAAATTTGCCAACTACAATTGATAGTCAGGGAAACTACTGTCGCAAGTTGAGACTCCTCTATCTTTACAGTTCCATTCTAAAATAACAATTTTTTTCATCTCTTTTGGAGAAGTGTCTTTTTATGCTTAAATAGGCTAGTGGAAAAAGCTATCTCTTCTCATAGGCATGCTTCATCTTTTAAGAAATATTAAAATCTTATCTTGATGGGGGACCCAACTGCGTAATTCTTCCAAGAATCAGCAAAATGCTGAAGTAAAATGTGCACTAACTTTGCTTAAGGTTTATGGATATTGTTGAGTCCATCTATAATAGGAAAGATAACGTTGATAAAGATGAAAAGATGTTGAAAATATTCGGCTTGCTCCACAAACTTATCTATAACAATCAAGATTAAGCTAGAAGAGTAAATACCAAACTAATGGAAAGTCTATCAAAATGGTTGCTTTTAGAAATTGACAGCGCCTGGCAACAAGGAAGAAAGACCACTCCAGCTATAAACGAGCTCATTAACACTATTAAGATAGCCGTCATTCTGATCGATGAGTCTTACTACATCGATGTTTCTCAATCCATCTACAATATCCTCTCTCTTCTTACCAATTCACAAAACTTAGAGATCGAATAGGAACTCTTATAAATCTTAACGTTTGTGCTGGATATGTAGCACTAAATCAGTTATCAAATCTCTATTGTATTAATCTCTCTTGGCGGGTTGGCGCATAGATATAGAGGAAACCTTCACCCTATTTTAGGGGTTATTAAAGCTTTTTGCGATAGAAAACTGGTAAATAGCGTACTTTATAACTGGACCGACCTTATTACCTTCTTCCTCAACCTTTTTATTCAATTCTTCACGAGTTTTGTAACTGCCAATTATATGGAGCTTTACGATCGAGAGTGGTCAGAACAAGTCTACACTTTTGAGAGGTTTATCGAAGCCTACGAAGAGTACTTCAAAGAAAATAGATAGTCTCGTTTAAACGCTCTTCAATGTATAAATGCAATGCCGAGCAATTAGTATCAAGTTCGTTTGTTTCTAATCCTAAATCACCAGCAGCCTATCGAAGGGTTTAATTTTTATTCCCTTCTAAAGGTGCAAAGCTATCATTATCGCAGTACAATGAAGCTCATTTATTTAATGTACGTCGATTCACTAATGCGTGGCTATAGTTAGCAATTAATCAATTAATTTTTGCAGTTCCACATCCTCTTTCGTGAAAAAACTGAACGCCGAGATCTAAAAATCGAATAATTTGGAGCATCGCCCTACAACGAGTTAAGCATTAACATTTACGTGCTGTAGGGCTTTAAGAGATTGCTGGCTCAATCAAAAATCGACATGATGGACTTCAACAGTCTGACTCAGGAGTTCCACCTCAACCAGTGATATATTGTTGTTTAAATCTGTGCGTACTATCATTTTTTCTTGCGGCGGGCTAATCTCTTCTCGCGCTGGGTTAGAAAGTAGTACCTCGTCTTTCCATTTGATAAGTTAAATGCGCTTAAACTCCATCTCTTCGTGTTCCATCATTGAAGGCCAGTAACGATGCATTTCGTTGGGATCTGCTCTCCAGGGCACTAGAAAATTTCGACTTGTTCGATTCCCACGGAAGGGAGAAACTCCTGAACGCAATGGGCCGCTGAGTGATAGCACAAGTACCCGATTTTTGTGCCAAAAATGCGAGTTGCAGTGAGCATGAGCTTTTGAGTGCCGGTATAATTTCCGTCAACAGCAAAGTTCCTGACCATTGATGGGTTAATACCCGTTTTGAAAGAGATTCGGGGTATATAAGGCATGATCACAAATATAATAATAATAACTTGATAGCACTTATGGATTCTGAAGAAGCACTTTAAAGGAAGTTTAACACATCACTTATCAAACAGAACTTTAGTTAAAATCCCATTATTTGAAACTTATCAAATATTTTATGCAAAATACTGAAAAAAATTAATTGGTTAATTGAACCAGAATATACAAATTATTTGCTCATTTGTTTACCTTATCTTCCATTCCCTTCATCACGCTCAACGCTTCCTGCATTTGATATATCAGATCATCCAGCTGCTCTTCACAAATTATAAAATTAGTTTTTTGTTTGTTTTCATTCTCGTCTCTGTACTATAACTCACATTATGCAAATCTCACTCCTCTTTTATCACTCAGCTATGAACTACCCAAGAATTCATGAATTGAATAATTCACTTCAACGCCCTTTGAAACTGCATTACGAATCAAATACTTTGAAAGCCTCTTTCAAGACTAACCTCAATAAGTTTGTCCCTGTTCGCTTTGTATGTTTTTGTAATGCTTTATACGTTTTCTATCTATAAAAACAAATACCCTTTGGCAAACCAAGGTCTACCAGTTCTTTATTGAGAATAGTATCTGTCACTTGGAACATCACTGAGTTATGTAGGATAAAATTAAGAGTGGAGGCGACTGCATTCATCTCATACTGATCTAGTCCTGTTCCATTCAGCAGTTTTAAAATTTTCGCGCTCTGCTTATCATCATTGTTACAATATCCGAGGACTCAATGTAGAGTAGGATGAGTTGAGAGAAAATAAGTTTCATCTTGATGGCTGTCTGCATATAGTAAGAGCTACTATTTTGGTGAGAACCGATATTTCGGCAATAAACCACTCGGGACAGCTGACGTTCCCACAAAACTAAAATCTCATGAGACAAAATAATTATGCTTCGTTTTAAGGAAATACAAATTACACATGGGCAAAATCCATAGATTTTAATCACTTTATATCTGTCCTTTTGGAGAAGGATCAAGATGTTGATGCATTAATAGCGAATGAATGTGTCAAAATAAGGCTGTTAAAATGCTGTTTGTATTTAAGGTTGTGAAATAGGTATTAGATTGCGATCGAAACTTGATTGATTGACCTTGGATTATATAATTATATAATGAGTTTAAGGCTTAATATTATGGTATTAGTAGAACATAACTGAACCCCGTTTATCAAAAGCAGTTGCAAGATTAGTCTCTTTACCGACAACAGCTGATTTCACCTCGGAGGGGCGGCTTTGATAGCTGGGGCAGGGATCTTTTGATTCTTAAGTAGGTTTACGGGGATGTGTAACTGGCCAGAAAAAACTGTGCGAGTATGATAATTTGAATCTATTATTGAGATGTTGTAACTGAATATTAGTTTACCTTCATAGTTGAAAGTATAACTCCTTTTGCGTTATTCCATAAGTAGATATCCTAATTAATTGAATATGATTAGTCCTTTAATAAATTTTAAGCTATGATCAATTGATACTGTTATTCGATACTATTGTATCCCTACAAAGATGAAATACTCCTCAAAGTGAAATATAAATCAAGAGAATGCCTTAACTATATAAATAATAATGATAATAACTCCATTACTTAAATAAAGCTTATGCTGATATTATTATGAGCAGATCAACAATAAAATCCTTCAAAAAAGCCAACAAGCCAGTTAGGACTTATTTTCAAAATTTCCTCGCCTGTTACTTTTAAATATACGGTCTAACTATTTTTGGTGTAGGGTATCTGGTACTGAAGTTTTCCCTCTTGAGAAGTGACAGTAACATCGTTATAATTCATATTGTTAGACAATATCTGCTCGATTTAAACATCTGAAGGCAATGATTATTACTATTCGTCATCCTATTCAGAGATAATATGCTAGCCCTCAAAGGTTTACAAATCTTTTGATTCTTTCTTAAGTTATATCCTTTTGCTTTTGCGTGCTTCGTGTGTGTAAATTCTACCCAATCTATTTCTTCGAGATGGATTTTAAATTACGAATTACAAATTTTACTCGTGTTGGATTTGGATATATGGTTATTAAACTAACTGATGTTGCTCCGACTCGTCCAACTCAACATTGTTTCCCTAATACTCACATCTTTCCTTGTTAGATTATTAAATTGGCAGATTTATTTCTTTCTGAATTGGAACTTATTATTAAATCTCTCTCAATCGATTTTAAATTTCATCTATTATTTCTGCTTAGGTGATTTGAAGTCCGACTGGAATTTAATGCACGACAGGTATTTCATGCGCTTTTTGAATTATTTTCTTCGGCGGCCTTCCTGGTCCTCTCTTTTTAATCTTGATAATTATCAGCATACCTATGATTTATCTGTGCTATCAGCATGAATTTTTCTCGTCTTTTTTTTCTCTTTGGTAGGATCAGTATCTCCTGCAGTCTTCATTATTGTTTTTCTTTTTCTGCGGATCTTTGTAATAATGAAAGGCTGGTCTCTAACGATGAATTATTTTTTGTTGCAATGTACAGATTGATTTTTGCGTTAAAACTAATCCACATATTTTTGAATTTTGTTTAAATGATTTAACGGTTCCCATGTATTATCCAAATGATCCCAACCTTACCATTTAATTAGATAAAGTTTTTGAGAGTTCTCGTCTGTTTTAGAATCTACTATTGATTCAACGACATAGTAAGATTTTTGCCTTTGAGTCATTGGAAATATTAACTTAATATTAAAAATTATATACTTTCATTTAAACAATAGGAATTAATAAATTATGTCGAAGAAATAAATTGAGGATAATTGAGAAATTTTCCGCAGCAGGACAATAATAAATATTTAATTTGATGGCTCAACATTTGTTATATTTTAAGTTATAGAAAATAAAATCAATGTGAGTAGATTAATTTAATGACTATATATATATTTAAGTCATATTTTATCACATCATGCTCTGAAAATTATATAGTATCCATCATGAAAATAACTTCATTTATTCTGAACTCATTTTTATTCAATGTAGTCAAAATCAAATACAGAATATAGTCATCTTGAAATTAGTGTTAAAATACTTTATTTGACTTATAACAAAATTTGCAACCAGTTTATCACCTACTATGGCAGCGAAGACCAACTACGATTTTAGTCAAATTGGTAATCAAGGAGCTTATATATCCACTTATACTCCTCGGAGCCTATCTGAGTATTTGCAGGAAATTATTATTCCCCAGTAAAGTTCATATCATGTTATTGGGTGCTACTTTCCAAGTTATATTAGCAAAATGAACAGCTGGCACATTGTCGAAAAGTATTTAATTGCCAGCGAAGTGCATAAGTAAAATGGAAAGTATATAGGAAAACTATAATTGACCTATGTCTGCCATATCATGATGATCACTCAAAGAAAACATATCTGGGCCGATATATTATCTTTTCAGGATACTTAGTAGGCATTCGTATCAATACTAATAATAGTCTTCTGATACCCTACTACTCGAGCTGGCCCAAACATAAAACTAAGGTAGCAACTTTTTCTAGTGGGTGCCGCCAAGATAACTAAATTATGATCGGATAGTTTAGTCTTCACCTTATAAATGCTCGAATCGGATTATTATTCTAGTCTGAATTGAAAACATCTGCCAATGAGTACATTAATTATGGCTTTGATATAATCGTTCTATGCTATGAAACCATTACTCCTGAAAATAAAATTATAGCTAAGAAAAACGAAATATCAAAGAAGGTGTATCTAATATAGAGTAAGGTGGGCTATTTTGATGAATGTATCACCAAAAATCAAATTGAAAAGCTGTGTTGTTAGACCATTGAACTTCCTAAAAATACAATATACATAGACTATTACTAACTTTTTAAGATATATTCATCCAAGGAATTTCTAAAAACATCATAAAAAGTAGAGTCTAACATTCTTTGCATTTCTATTATGATGGCTTTTCATCAATCCTAGCACAAAAAATCAACATATTCGCAATAATAAATATGTCAAATATATAATATATCCTCTCATCTCTAAATACCTATAAAAGAATCATCAAATCAGCTTCCTAAAGATTTAAACAGCGATATTTTCCTTAAGCGTCTCTTAAAAATATTCCTCCTGAGCAATCATTGCAAAATAATATTGATACTTGAAGAATCCCCAACCACCATTTGTTTTTTCTATGTTATTCGGATCTTTTTAGACATTATAAAAAGAAATTAGGGTGCTTTAAATATCTCTTAACTATTTACAATCATTAATCTCCAGAATTTAAGGTTCAACATCATTGCTTAAAAATTTGGCATTTTTAAATTTTCACACTTGAATGAAGACAGCAGTGAGAATGTCAATGATCATTTCTAATCGAGACTGATAAAAACATTAGAAGACATTATGAACGACTAAAAGAATCAATAGTTTTTTCCTATTATTACTTCGAATCAAAAGGTTGAAAATATCGTGAAACTTTTAAATTAGAAATAAAATTTACTGTTGCTTTAACATTATGATAGCAATATCGACGGAAGTGGAAGTGGAAGCTTGTCTGTGGAGTGCATCAACAAAAAATAAATGAAACTGAGGAGTTGGTTAGTCTGTGAGTTTTTTAGTTTGGAATAGTTAAAGACTCTGTATTTTAGTTCATAAATTAAGTCTATAATCGGAGATCGTACTTATCATGGCTAGCTATGGTTAAAACAAGTAAACCTTCCATAAGCTTCCAGGCAGGCTAAGCTGCAAAATATTGAAGATATTATCGACCTTGACTTAGATAGTCTTGAAATAGCGTCAAGTGTTAATAAAATACATTTGGACCACTTATTCAGATAAAACAATTTTATTATTTATCAATTCAATGAGTTCATAACCAAATTATAAGAACGGGGATGCTTTGGATTAAAAAACTAAGTGTTTCCTCACTTTCTATTTAGAAAAGTTACAATCATGAGTACCTTTCATTGTCCTTCTTATATTGTCAAATTTGGCATGAATATTCTTTAAGAATTCATTATTACAGATAAGCAATATATATACCCTCTTTTTTAGTTAATTACTCATTACTATTGCAGTCTTAATGAACGAGTTTAGCACAGGTTAACTCTCAGAAAAATAGACCATATAAGGCAGGAGCACTCCAAATATATATAATGCCATCAGTGTTTATTTAAATATCCTTCGTCTCTTATATATAGATGCAAAAGCATCAATTGCTAGTAATGTTTCTGCTATCGGTGTTTAGTGGATGCAAAGTTAATTTAATCTCATTTATTAAAAGAAAGCAATAGAAAAGTAACTGCTGGATAGTCTAAATTAAGTAATTGTCCAGCTTGCCTGGGTTTTTGTAAGACAAATTGCAAAAAATGCTAAATTAAATCTATTTCTGCAACATTACGTAAAGGATAACATGTAAAGTCAGGAAGAAGGTAATGCCATTTTTGCTATTAAGCAAATGCAATTCATTACTATGTTTGTTTTGATGAAGAATGCAGGAGGATGTTCTGTAAAAAATGTATTTAAGAGTACTACAAAGACAAGAAGAAATAATATCAGCAGATTAACTGGAAATGTTATGTATGCCGATAAACTTGCAATTGTAATAATTGCGAGATCGATAGAGCGAAGTTGATGAAAATTATTTAACAGATAGGATTACAATAAGAAGTGAATAAATAATTAATAAAGCAAGCCAAAATAAATGATCAGGCAAAAGAGAGGCATGTCAACTTCGAGTCAGAAAAGATGATTATTCAATCATTGAGAGATCCACAATCAGGCTTGAAGGACAATTGTATTTTTAAAGAAAGCTTATAAATAAAAAAGAATATTGAGCAAGCAGATAATATAGATGAACTGTCCATTAAAAAATAATCTATTGATCCTATTTAAAAAGAAGCTTCTGATAAGAATTTGACTCCACTTTGGAGCATTGATGTAAAAAATGACGGGGAGACATAACCTAACGTATTGCCAGAAAAGAAGAAAAAGAAGAATAAGAAAAAGAAAGATTAGATTATAGCTTTCTATCAAAATGCGATTCCCAAAATTAAAATCGAAGCCAATGAAAAATAATAAAAAAAGGGAATAATTGGGAAAGCAAAAAGTAACAAGATAAAATACAATCAAGCACTCCAAGACTATGAATAAGACACTCGTCTAACTTCCCTTCCTCAAGAACCGAAGCCAAACAAGTTGCAATTTAACTTTCCTCAATTATTTGCAAATCAATAATTCGACTATTGATGTTTTATCCCTCATGCAATTGTTTTATCGGCTTCTTTAAGTTATAATTATCTGCCAATCATCTTTTAAAACTTAACAGTATGATAACTCAATTATCAAATATAAATATTGTTTTATTGTGTGGGTGCTCAGCTAGAATGAAGCTATAACATTTAAATCTTTGAATATTAGAATATGGCTGAAGAAGTAGAATAGCATGTACTGGCAAGATATAACCTCAACAAGAAGGTAGGCTCGGGAGCTTACGGGCATGTATGGAAGGTGACTGATCGTAAAAATGGTAATACCCTTGCCCTCAAAAAAATATTTGATGCTTTTCAGCATTCAGTTGATGCCCAACGTACTTACCGCGAAATATGCATTCTCCACTAACTATCCCACCCGAATATCATCAAGCTTTTCAATGTTATCCGAGCTGATAATGACAAAGATCTTTATCTTGTTTTTGAGTTCATGGAGGCCGATCTCCATAACGCTATCGGTCAAAAGATACTGAAGAATATTCACAACCGATTCATCATGTATCAGATTTGCAAGGGCATGAAGTATCTGCACTCTGCGGAGATTATCCATCGTGACCTGAAACCAGCGAATATTCTCATCAATTCGGACTGCCATCTGAAAATATGCGATTTTGGATTAGCCAGAAGTTTATCTAATGATGTCGAGGAAAAAGATGTTATTATGACGGAGGAAGTTGCCACTCGCTGGTATAGGGCACCTGAAGTTTTATTAGGATCACAAACTTATGATAAATCAGCTGATATTTGGAGTATAGGATGCATATTGGCAGAACTGCTGCTTGGTAAACCCATTTTTCCTGGAAATTCTACCTTAAATCAACTGTAGCGCATACTTACCTTCACTGGCAAACCAAAACGTGAGGATATTGATTCACTGAATACCGAAGTGGCACGTACAATGATCGAATCTATAACGACCTTAAAAGTAAAACCATTAAAAGAGTGGTTTAAAAGCTAAATTCCAGAAGATGCTATTGACTTGCTGGTGAAAATGTTGCAATTCAACCCCTTTAAGAGGATATCTATCACTTAAACTCTGAAACATCCATATTTAGTTCAATTTAGTAGCCCCAAATAGGAAATAGTAAGTAAACGCCCCATTTATCCACCTGTATCCGACAACAAACGACTTAATCTCAAGCAATATAAACAACTCATCTACGATCGAATTCGCAAAATATATAGTTAATCCTGTTAAACTCCCACAGCTGCATAATATAAAAAATCAGCGTCATCAGTTCATCGAACCACTGAAATCATGAAATAAAAAAACACTGATAAAACTGTTATTAGTCAAAAGACCCATAAAATGGCATCATCGCTCGGGAAATATCATTGTGCTTCTCCCACTTACTCATCTGGTGCTTTTATAAATGCTACTTCAACCCTTTTGAATGAATAGGAAAAAGAAAAACTAAGAAAAAAGCAGTCTTTAAAAGATATCCTAAAAAATAAACGATAAAAATCGGGATATAAACTCGATAAAGGCGAAAGCAAGGTGGAGAAGTATGAATCTTTCCACATGTATGGCAAGTAAAAATCATATGGCGCCAGTCAGCTTCTCGCAAGATATTATAAAAACAACATAGGCTCATCAGGTCAAGGCTTTTCCAAATAGAATAAAACTGCTGTTGCCTATTCAAAGTACTGATGAACTACTGATTTTAATATGATGATGTGATCTGTATATTTTAATTATGAATTCCACAAATCACAACTTCCCTCTACTTGTATCCTCTTCAAATCCTTTTCGAGCGCGATAGGCATAGTGAAGTTTGTTTACGTCCTCACCCGCTACTACTTATGTCCACCCATTTTTGTGGACATGATAGACTCGCACTAAACCACCACTGGCTGTATCCCTATTAGTGGCGTGATAGATTGCTTTGCGACCTAATATTATTCAAGTATTACCTAGCTCAACAGCCTCATCTACAGTCATATCGTAGCGATAAAAGGTATCAAGCACGCCATAAGCATAAGTCATACCTGATCCGACACTAAAGATATCACCTTTAATGCGACTTCCCTCTGTGTTAATGTAGTAAAGGTGAGGACCATTCTCGTCAACTCCAGACAGCATAAGACCCATTGACAGGCCATATCGTTTATAGTGGTTAATCAAATTGACCATTATGCGTGAAGAAGCTGCTACAGAAGGTTATTTTCCGTGTTTCAGTTCAAACATACGCACTTCTTGAGCAAGCCAAGCCTACCAATACTGGCAATCAGCAGCTCCTCCTGCAATAGTTGCCAGCTTTTTGGGACTGATTTCAATAACCTTGCGAACAGTCTATGAGCTAATAAAATTGCCCATTGTAGCGCGAGAGTCTACAGCCAAGAGAACTCCCTCTTTAAACACAAATCCCAGAGTAGTAGTACCTACATAAGATAGCAAGTACCAGTTTTGAAATCCATAATCTTTTTCTCCTCTCCGCCGGAACTCTTGATGAATCCACAGAATTAGTAGGGTCTATTGATGGGCGCCTCCTTGATTTAATGTTGAAATTATTCTAAATAATCTCTGTCTTCTGTGTTGAATTGAGAGTCAAGTTCTGGCTATGATTGTCCAAAGGTTGAGTAGTACATTTAAATATTTTTTAAATTATAATCTGCCTAAAAATCTTTCAGATATTACGATATTGATAATTTTGACTAATCCAAATATGGTGATCATTTTGTTGGTTTTACTACTTTTTTTTTCTTCTTTTTGTTCTTTATCTTCCACAGACGGTACGCTTATTTTATCCTTGTGGCTGCCTCATTCTTTCGTCTTTACAGAAGTTACCACTTTTCTCTTCGCTGACGATCAGCCTCTATGATTGCATCCTATCTCTTCCTTTCTTCTTCAATTTCTGAAAAATGACGCTTGAGATTGTTCAGTTCATCTGATACTCGTTTCAGTTCCTTTTGAGCATCAATCTTGGCATTAGTTAGAGTAAACATTTATTTGTCGTACGTATTAATGAGATCAATCAACTGTCCCTCATTAGTCGTTTTCTCACCCTTTGATTTGTTCTCTAGTTTGAGATTTTCATCTCTAAGCTTTTGTAGTTTACCCTTTTAAGTGTTAATTTCTGCTTTGAGTTTGTCTTCTCTAGTTCTATGATCCTTAATTAGGCCATCATGAAGTTGTTTATTCTATTTGCTTATTTTTTATATCTCTTTTTCTTTGTAATTTTTGACCTCTCGGATCTGACTCTTAAGTTTATCGATTTATTCCTTCTTATCCTCCGTATGTTTGGCTCTCTCCTGCCGTAATTTGAGCAAATCGCCTTCATTATTAGTTTTTGTTTTCTATAGTGATTAAATCTTTAGTTAAAGTTCTTTAATCATCTGGGCATGCGAGTCCTACTCTTCTGCAGCAGTGGCCAACATTTTTTGCATGATGATTTTGTAGTTGGAAAGAGATTCATAAATAGAGGCACACTAAAAGTTAGGGGCAGAGTTAGACTTCAGACTTTTCAAAATTTACATGTCCTGAGGTTGCTTTTCAAGTGCCCGTATCAGACTTCTGAAATTGTACTCCATATCCTTTTTTATACGCAGATATTCTTGCTTCTTCTCTTCTTCAATAATTTCTCCTTCTCTCTCCTGCTGCTATATTGACGCGTGCGTTTTGAATTATAGTTCCATCTTTGCTTCCTTGACGATCAAATCGAGTACAGCTGGAGACAACTACTGTATGAGGGTTTTGTTAAGTTTGAGTTTTTGTGGATTGTTAATTTCATTGAATTTGACCAGGAAGTCATGATCAAGGTTGAGAAATATAGCAATGCGGTCGATAACCTTTTCGAGAATTTTAAGGGTACGTTGAGCCTCCACGATTGTAGGTTTTCCCAAGGTTTGTTTTAAGTTGTTAATGATTTAATTGTTACGTTTTTTGGCTTCCTGCACGTTTTTGCTAAGCCCGGGTTTGTTCATAATGTAACTTCCTGCCGAAAACTAAATACGAATACAAAATCATAATTAGATTTAAAAATAGGTTAATTAAGCATAACATCACGCAAACTTTGGAAAACATGAAATTGATGATCAGTAATATCCTTTAATTTTTGATGTGAAATAATATCCATATTTGAATATAAGTCATGATGACCTTAAATTTATTTTAGAGTAGTGACTGTGACAAATTAGGAGAGACTAAAAATATTTACTCATAGTAGTTTGTTGGGGCAGAGTGATCACTGTTCAATATTATTTATTACTTGTTTTTCACAATTATTAAAATGGAAGCGTTTAAATATCAAATATAATGGATTCAAAGTGACTACTTATACAGAAAGATGAGCTACCCCACATCATTGGCTAAACATTTTACTTCATCCTACAGCACCACCATCCTTTCATCTATTTTCCCCACTTATATTACCATCTATTACTCAAAGTTCTTTTTTGTTAATGTTTACTGTTCCTTTTCCCTATCTATGAGTGATGATGAGTTAATCACCATCTTGTGCCTGTAAAGCTTATTTAGCAATTCTTATATCTTGCTTATTGGTGATCTCTGAATCTGCTCTATTTTAAAATTGGGTAAGCGATCAATATTCTTGTCATAAATCTTGATCATTGACTTCTTGCGAGCGCTGCTCTCCTGCTAAACCTGCATTTTATACAACTCTTCGATTCTTGTGAGTAGAAATTCAATACTTTCCATCACAAATAGAAGTTGACTATTCAGTGTATTTTAAAATAGCATTTAATTATTATACAAGTCCAGTATCATAAAATTTATTAATTTCTGGTATTTACTTCAAATGCAAAAAGCAAGATATTAAATAAATATTTGCTGTCTATCAACTCTTAATTGATCCTTTCGGTGTCATTATTACTGCTCGAAGGGATTTTAGATGATTCTTTTGTCTTTGCTTCACCATTCGAAACGTAACGTAATCGAGCTTCTAGGCTTATTACTACATGAGCGGATCATATTATCTTGATAATTTTTTATAGCGAGTCTAGAGCTAGTTTTACAGTTTGGCTTTGACAAAAATGTCTGTTTCATTAAAGTTAACTGTGGGAAGTGTGCTGGTTGAAAATATGTCCATTTCTTTGAATGGTTTCTCACTATGTCTTTCCAACTTCTATCTATTTTAAAGCTGTTAAACTTAGAGCGTTAGAGAGTGAAAGGAAGATCGTCTCATCCTACCATTATTTTGAGAGTTTTTATTTCTCTCTGCAAATGAATAGCATTTATCACTATCAATCTGGGAACTAGCTATTTGTTGATGTCTGATTTCTTCATTTGTAACCTTATATTGCCATGAAGTATTCATAACGATAGATGCTTATAATTTATAATTTTAAATGGTTTTCTTATTGATTGATATTAAAATGTCAAAGTAAAGATACAATTGCCGTGGCTCATGTCTTTTCCTGAATATGATAAAGATGCCATACATTTTGTTCAATAAAGATATATAATAACTAATAAAATTACTGATCACTGCTTTAGTTGACGTTCTTTGACCTTTTGCCGATTAATCAATGAAACCATTTGTTATCTATCTTGTTTCCATTCCTTTTGCTATAAAATAAATGCTAAATTCAAAGATGATAATGAATTTCTTTATAACATTATCTTCTAAATCAGGAACGATTTCTTGGCTAATTTTTTAGTCCTTTTACGATAGAGACCGTGGGAAGCATTTGAAGAATACTATTTTTTTAAATGCAAGGCTTCGCTAAAGCTGGATTTAATACATTTCTGATTTTTAATCCTTCGGCATTCGACTATATCGGTATTACTTTTCATGTCCTTTCCCATAATATTTTATCGAAATTTGGGTTATAATACCGATATACGAATGGGATGTCGGCAAAAGTCCATATATTATTCTGCATGAGCTAATTTCTCGAGGAAAGATTTATGAGCTCTATCATTTTTGGGAAATATAATCTATTTGGTCAGATTAGGAAGTTCGACTGGCCTCATAGCCTCATTATAAAGGCTGAAATTAATTGTCTTCTATTTTTTTTATAAATTCTCTTTTATTTTTCGATATATTGTGGGCTACAAGCTCACGTATTTAGACGATGGGGTATTCGCAGGGTATTTATCATGTCTCAATATTGATAAGTCTCCGATACTTTTATTGGCTCGAAAAGAACGTTTGTTTTATTTTATAAATATTCTTGTATTTTCTTCGATGGATTATTGGACATTTTACACCTTACTGACTGAGAGCGGAGTATTTATCGCAGATGATTGATGACTTTAGAAGGTGGCCCACGGTTACACCGATTCCTCTTCTGGAGTATAATATTTGTTCTAATTGTAGCCTTCTAGCATGTGCTTATCGTATTATTATTGCTTGTGTTTATTAAAATCAATCATTATAAATGCGATTCGACAACATCAAAGATCAGTACTTTGGTCAGCAACGATTGCTTTCGGTTTAGATGTATTGTTCAGCACCAAAATCGTGTGGCTTCTCAAACTTGAGAAATAGGTCTTTCCGTTTTTCTCGAGGACAGTGGTGACGAAGTGAGTTTTTGTGGGTCCTCCAAATAAATATTCGATTATTTCCCCTGTCTTAGTATCGATTTTAATTCCTCCTGCTCTTTTCTTTACTATTGAAAAAATTAATCTTTCAGGTAAGTATAGTAAAAACTTTCTGAGCGCAGGTTTTCCGTTTAAATAGTCCAGCAAGGCATCTCTGGTGGCAGGAAAAGCAACCAACAATTCTCCCTTCTCATTGAGTTTTAAATTATCTGCGAATCCAAACAATTGATCAATAACAATATCCTGTTACCCCTTTCGTGGTCCATCTACAAATAGTCTTATGAGGCGATGCATATTGAGCTATGAAAAGATAATAGACTGAGTGCTGGCTTCATAGACAATTCCGTTTGGAAAAGCTATTTTATCGGCAATAACTGTGGCTTCTCCTGTTTTAAGATTGAATGCGATAATCTATCCCATTTTATGCTTCATTAATGTTTATTTATTTGAAAATTTCATGGAAATTGGTCCACTGTTAGTTAAATATAAAAAGCCATTCTCCTCATCAATGCAAAGATTATTTAGAACAAGTTTTTTACCCTTAAAATCTTTCAGAAGTGGAGTTGGAGTGAGAGTTGGCAAATCAAGTTTTATCAGTCCTTTGAGATCAGTTACAAAATAAAGTGTGGATTCGTCTTTTGATAGAATTATTCCATATATTTGGCCAGTTTAGTTTAATTTAATGAGTTGGTGAACTTAGCCTGAAGGAAATATTTTGGCTACAACCCCATCTTCTAATCCTGAGTACATCGTTCCGTCGTTAGCCACTGCTATATCTTATGGGGCTCTTAAATTGACAGTATCATTGATAACAAGAGCGTCAGCGAAATATTTGGGGATGATGTGTTGCTCAAAGGAATTGTCTACTGGTTAAAACTCCACAAGTTCAGGGGTAAAGGTAGTGTAATCAACTGGCCATTGCGATTTTTCATAGAAGGACCACCCCACAAGCAGTGCTAAGAGCACAAAAAAGAGAATGCCGCACTCTTTAATCATCGTATGAATAATTTATAAGATATGTTATCCAACAATTTATTAATGCTATTGATATTGATAACATCAGAGATCATTTTATTTATCGCTATTGATGGTGACAGTTTTGGGCTTTGAGGTATTTTTTATAACTAAAATTGTGGGACTTTGCAAGCTTGAGAAGTATGTCTTACCGTTTTTCTCAAGAACAGTTGTAACAAAGGAAATTTGTGTAGGTTCTCCGAAGAGATATTATATTATTTTCCCTGTTTTGGTATCGATTTTAATTCCGCCTGCTATTTTTCTCATCATAGAAATAATCTTAGTCGTCAATATCTCGGGTAAGTATATTAAAAACTTTCTTATGTCAGGTCGTCTGTTTAAAAGATCAGAGGAATCGTCTCTGACAATGGGGATGGCAATCAACAATTCTCCATTTTAGTTTAGTTTAAGATTGTCAGGGAATCCAAACAACTGATCAATTAGGATCTACTGTTGTCCTTTCTTTGGACCATCAACATATAGTCTTAATATGCGATGCAAGTTCATTTCTGAAATCAGAACAGATTCTGTACTTTCTTCATAATCTATGCCATTCGGAAATGACATCTTTTCACCGATGATTTCAGTCTCTCCTGTCTTCAGGCTGTAGGCTATAATTTATCCCTCTTTATGTTTCATAAACATTTTTTTTGTCTGAAATCTGCCATTAAACATTCCGCTATTGGTGAGGTATACTATTTGATTCTTCTCATCAATGCAAAGATTGTTTAGAACAAGTTTCTTACCCTTCAAATCGTTTAGAAGTATAGTTGGAGTGAGAGTTGATAGATCGAGTTTTGCCAGTCCTTGGAGCTCAGTTACAAAATAAAGAGTTTATTCATCTTTAGTTAGGATTATACCGAGTATTTGACCAGCTTGGCTTAATTTAATGAGTTGGGAAATTTTTCCTTCTGGAGTGATTTTGGCTATAACTCCGTCAAGCAGTCCCGAATACATTGTACCATCACTGGCGATGACTATATCTTCTGGTACTCTCAAGTTAGTAGAATCACTAATAACGAAGGCATCATCAAAATAGTTGGGAATAATGTTTTCTTCAAAGGAAGTATCGAGAGTTTAAAGTTCTATAAATTCTGGAGTAAGGAGAGTGTAATCAATTAACCATTGTGATTTTTCATAGAATGACCACCCCACAAGAAGGGCTAAGAGCACAAAAAAGAGAATGGCGCACTCTTTAATCATCAGAAATAATATAAATCGATATTGCCAAGATATGCTATACTTACACGATTTATTAAAAATAAATGTATAAGATTAAATTGGAAATGATATTTAAATTTACATTCTTGAATTCAATAAAATTGTCGCCATCATTATCTTTTGTTCATGGTCGATAATTTATGCTAATTGATAAAACAGACTATGCTGGTTACTGGTTGGTTCTACCATCTCATCTTCTTTCTCTAAACAACTCCGTAAATTATTGCTGTTTTCCTAAATTATAAATCTCAAAATACTCGTGATGACTCAATGATTCATTATCATAATAATCAATGCTTTATTTTAATCGTGTTCCTTCCTATTTCATCGAATCATCAAGTTATTCGAGGGTTTTATCAATTAACTATTTATTGCGTTATTATTATTATTTTAAAATTCCGAATCACATGGAATTCTTGAGAACCAAAATGACTAACATCTATCAACATTCAAAGAATATGCTCAAGTATAGATAAAAAGGGACAGAAGGCAAACGTGCTGTCGAAGCTGTTCTCAACTCATCGAAGGATAATGTCGGTCTCGATTTACTACAAAAATTATCATAGTTATCCTTTAATTCTTAGGAATATACTGAACTCTTTAACTTTTTAATTGTCAAAATAGCTGAATTTTCATATTAAGAAAAAAACATCAAAAAAACATTGAAGGTCATTACGATACTGAGCCATCTTCTAAGAACGGGAAATAGTAATCTATCAAAGGACCTGGCCAACAACACCGACATTCTACAAAAACTATAAAAATTAAACTCCCATTATTTCGAGTTGACGCATCCAATAAATACAAAATAGCTTGAATATAAATTGGAGTTGATCAAGCAAAGGGCCAAATTTATATTGATGCTGCTTAAAGATGAGCAATTGCTGTCTAAGGAGAGGAGTAGTTTGATGATTACCAACCATAGACAACTTTCTGAGCCTATAGAAGCAGAAACTGCTTTTGAGTTAAAGCTGCATATGGAAAAGTAAAAGCCTTTTTCATCGAAAAGCAGCAGTTCCCAGCGCAATGAGTAAGTATCAGTAAATTATTTTCAAAATGAAGAAGTGAGTCCCAAACCTTCAAATAAGCCATTCTTCTAAAATGATAGGCTTTGAGCCCCCTCATTTAACTATCATCATAATCAATTAATTTGGATATAAATATATGCTGCCTCCACTGTTTTTAGAGGTAATAGTTTGCTATGTCATTAATTTGATATGAAAAAGGGGGACGATTACGTGCCAGAGAGGACAAAAAATGCCAACAATCAACCAACCAATAGTCGCCTCGAATACGAAATTAGTTTGTTTGTTTCTTATGTGTTAAGATCTCCCCGCCTCATCCAACTTCAGCTCCTACCTTATATCCAAGAGCTACGACGTCATTATGAAGATAATACCTGCCTAAAATAGGCAGTTGAAATGTTTATATTTGACGAGTAACAGCGCTGCGAACCGATAGAGAACTCTCAAAATTTGATTCATAATTATGCCCGAATCCTTCAACTGCGTGTCCTATAGCCAGTCCTAAACAAATTAGCGGACAAAGTGTAGCAATAACGTTTGCGTCCGCAAAGCAAGAAGAAACAAGACGTCCTAGTCAAACGACAGACAATTGACAAGATGGACCTGTTGCACCCTTAATACGACACCTATTTCAAAATGTCAAAGCAGGAGCGTACACATCAACTACCCCAATATCATGCTAAGCAAAAGTTCAAAGATTTCTATGTGGAACCTCGCTTTTTGGTTAGAATTGAAGAATACGCACATTTCAAATCAAACTAGAAGAATAAGGGTAATATCCTCTTCATCAACTATCAAGGAAATATTATTGCAGGCAGTAAAGTGTATGCTGTCGCTAATGACACGGCAATTGAGGTTTGGCAAATGTAGTCTGAAGCTTATCCAATCCCTAATTTGAATCCTCTGCCCGACAACCCAGAAGGAGATGATAAGAAAAAGGATTAAGTAGATGATAAAAAGGATAAATATATCAAACCAGTAGAGAATATTCCTCCGTCTAATGCTATCTTTAGTTTAAGCTTCAAATTCACGGGCCACAACTAAAAAGTTACTGCCCTATCAATATCCACTGACTAATACTATTTATTATCGTCAAGCATTGATCGCACGATAAAATTATGGGATTTAAGACTATGCATACCGTTATGTACTTATCGAGGTCACTTGCGTACTGTATGGGATGTATCTTTTTCTCCATATGGTTACTATTTTCTGAGTGGATCTGCAGATGGCTTTATGATTCTATGGAAGACTGACGAGCCTCATGCAAAGAGGCTTTACGAGCACAAAAACGACGTGTATAAGGTTAGTTTCGCCAAAGATCCGGCCTTTGTTATTTCTGCAGGTGAAGACGCCATCATAAAGATATGGAAAACGGAAGAGGCTTAACTCCATCGGGTATAAATTTAGTTATTGAGAAAATAGTACTGTCTAAACCAGTCATTAATTTCAACCTCGGTTTTTCTGGTAGTCTACTTGTGGCTGTAGAATCAAGTGGAAAAATTACGATTTTTGATCTGTTGAAAGGAGACACAATAAATTCTTTTTATTTCTACGAACCGTAGAAACGAAATAAGAGCAAGGAGGAAGCAAAAAACAAAGGAGTACGAAAGATGATAATTCACGATGTATGCCTCTCCTAAGATGAAAGGGAACTGAGCTGTGTGGCTGGACGCTACGTGCTTGTCTACTCTATGGATCGTTTAGAGATGAAGGTGAACAGCAATATCTACAGTTTCTTTGAGGGCGGTGTAGACAGCGAGAAGGTGACTAAAATCGTCCCAAAGTAGGTAATTTACATGGGCATCGACACAAACCTCACCTTTTGCAGCTACCAGCACAAAAACGTGTTGGTGGTTGCTGGTAGTGTTAAAAATTGATCATTCCTACATTCAATAATGTATAATTTCAATACGATACCTTGTGGTATCATTCAAACTTGTCGCTTTGACTCAAGTCGGATGGTGAGAGTTTTTGGCACACGGATCACCTCAGATAGCTTGTCACCCACCAACTGCAACTCCTTATTTAGTTAGTCAAGACGGGGATGCTTTCGTAACTTGATTGTTTTGATGAATCTATGGTCAAACAGTTGTGATACTGTCTCGGCAGCATCCATTTCATATTGGGAATCACCAACGCAAAGAAGGTTCAAAACTGCATGCGAGTGGTTCAGATTTCCAAGTAGACCTTTGAAAGCCTCTATTTTCCATTGCTAAATGTCTCCTTATTCTCCGTACTTTGATCTTGCGGATATCACCTAGATTTGATATGTTTCAATGACTTGATGTGTCAAAGGCATGAACTTCTTGGCACTATAGTGCACCCATCCAGCAATAGAATTGGTCACAATATAAACTTTGGCCAATTCAATAGCAGTCCGTAGGATATGTGAACTCTTAGAGTCAATTTATGCTAACCGTTCTCGATCGATCATCGACATTTGCTCGATTTCCGTAATTTGATTGAGATTGAGGTAGGAGGTGCAAAGTAAAGTGTCGTCCCAGTCCAAGATGACTACTGCATCAAAAAATAGTTACTATGATGGCACTTTTGCTTTGGTTTCTCCGGTAACATTCCACAACGCATCAATCTTTGATAGTAGGTTTGACGCACTTGGTAATCACTCCGAGGCTGGAAGTGATTAACGTAGTATTCATCTGTAAGATTGTTGGAGAATTGGGAAAGCGAAGGCAAAGATTCGCAGCTAATGGGCTCAGATGAGGTAAGAATGATCGGATCAGACAAAGAAGAACGCTCCTCCAGACTGGTCGTGGATAAGGTACC
>Ga0302280_1001092_pt1 | contig 23150 bp, 19 predicted proteins | sample III_Fen_E1_1_FD_198771 | JGI IMG/M metagenome (GOLD analysis project Ga0302280, IMG submission 198771) | Peat permafrost microbial communities from Stordalen Mire near Abisko, Sweden - III_Fen_E1_1 | ecosystem: Environmental > Terrestrial > Soil > Wetlands > Permafrost | place: Sweden: Abisko... | reverse complement strand
GTTGAAACGGTGAAGCCTTTTGCCGCCATCGAGAGAGCCGAACGGCTCTTGAAGGATTCGGGAGCCAAGATTCTTCATTCCGTTATCGACCGGGCTTTTTATGAACCCATCAGAGACCAGATCACCCTTCCCTTGAAGGAAAGTTTTACAAGCCCGGAAAAATATTATGAAACCGCTCTTCACGAAATTTGTCATTGGAGCGGCGCGAAGCACCGCCTCGACCGGGAGTTTGGAAAATGGTTTGGCGACCAAGCCTACGCCTTTGAGGAATTGGTGGCCGAAATGGGAGCGGCTTTTCTTTGTGTCTCTTGCGGCATTCCTTACGACACCCAGCACGCCAGCTATATCGGTGACTGGATGAAAATTTTAAAAGACCACAAGCGGGCCATTTTTACGGCGGCGGCAAAAGCCCAGGCCGCTATGGACTTTGTCTTGAAAACCCAATTTGAGGAAGCGGTAGCCTGAAAGGAGGCGGAACCATGAATAAGCAATTGGCCTTGAGATTTAATTTGGAAAATTTGCCCGTTCCAACGGTTCCGCCCATTTCATGGGCGGAGGCCAGAGAATCGTACAAGCGTGGTCCGGTGATGAGCGCTCCACAGGATGCGGCGGATTATTTTCGCAGGTATATCGGGGGAAAGCCCAATGAGTCTTTCCTCTGCATGTATCTCGATCACCGCAACCATGTTTTGGACGTGGTTTTGGAAAGCGAGGGAACGGTGGATCATGCGGCGGTGTATCCCCGGCAAATTTTAAAACGGGTTTTGGACTTGGGGGGTACCGGAATCATCCTGTCCCACAATCACCCGGCGGGGAGCTTGGAACCATCGGAGGGGGACAAGGCTTTGACCCGGCAGATTTTAGCCGGAGCGCGCGCCCTGGGGGTTTCCATTCATGATCACTTGATTGTCACCCATGAGGGGCACTTTTCGTTTCGGCAGGCGGGGTTGTTATGAAATCGCCTTGGAAAGGAGGCCGACCGCCTCCTTTGCCGACTTGTCTTCGTGACCAAAGGGGGCGGCGCTGGGGGATTGGTTACAAAAATGAAAAATTTGGTTTTTTTAGGGGTAGCTCCGAGGGCGACCCCTTTTTTATTTCTTGAGGGATTTTTGAACACGCTCAACCCGCTCGGCCTTGTTTCCGGGATTGTCGTCCACTTCCGGTGGGAAGATTTTGGAAGAGTATTTATCCAAAACCGAATCCAGGGGGATTCTTAAATCCGCGGCTTTGACAAGCTCACGGCTTTGGTGGTCCTGGAAAGTGGCAATTTCAACGTGACGGCCAAAATCCTTCACGTTCTCCAAAGCTGAGGAATACATTCCGTCCTCGGTCACTACGATTGCGGTATCAAAGGTTTTCTTGGCGGCGTGAAAAACCAGATCAGAGGCGAATAAAACATCCATTCCCTTTTCGTGGACCCTTCCGTCGGACGTGGTATAGAGGCGTCCCAAGCGCAGTTCCAGATGGGGCGTTTTATCCAGTGAATCGAGAAAGGACATTTGGGTTTTGGCTTTGTCGGGAACGAGGTCTTTATCGTAGGCCACGTTGTAGTAATAGGTTTTGACCAGCTGCCGGTCGGGTCCGGTCAGGGCGAGGCTTAACTGGTAATAATCGACCCGGGTGACCCGGTTGTTGCGCTTGAGGCCAAAATAAAAATTGTTTCCATCGATGAATACACAGACACGTTCCATATACGATCAACCATTCTTGAGTTAATAAAATACCGGCTTTGGATTAGGAAGTTATTTTCATAAGCTTCCAGGGCTCCACCCCTACAACTACTGACGCGCGGAGGAAGGATTCTAAGCTCATGGGATTGCCGGTTTCCAGCAAAACCCAGCGTTTGGGGGTACAGCCGTAGGCTTTGGCGGCCTTGGAAATGGAAAGGCCCGCTTTTTTCCGCGCCTTGCGGATGTTCTGGCCGATTTTCTGGTGGAATTCCTCGCGGTTCATGAGGCCCATGGTAAGGGGATTTTCAGAAACCCACTTAGCCAGTAAATACTACCTAGGTAGGATTTTCTGGGTTAAAATGACCTTGTTGGTATTTGAAATGGTCGGTTTAGGGCAAACCCATGGATAATCTTATGAAGGTCAGTGAAATACTATCTTCCTGCCTCACGACCGAAGCTGTCTTAAGCTTACGGCCTGTCATACAACCGGAAATGGCTTCTCCCAAAGAGGAAAAAGAGAGTATCAAGAACCAACTCTTTGTGGAACTTTTTGAACACGCCGGGCAAATTGTGATGGGTAAATTGAACCGGGAATTGGCCCCCGATGAGGTCATGTTGGTTTATAACCGGGTCAAGCAGTTCATGACGGCCAGGGGATTTGATTGAATGTGCTTTGATCTGCTTGGGAAGTGGGGAACTAGCGGTTTTTTAACTAAGGTTTAGAATTTCAAAAACTTGCCTCTGATTAGGAACGGATTTATTCTAAGACTAGAAAGTGAAGAGGGAGGTTGCCATGAAACTTTTAACCGAATTATTACCTCACCTTTTTATGGTTGGTCTCATTGCAGTGGGTTGTTTATTTGGGTTCGTTATTCTCGTTTGGGCATATGGGCTTACTGTTCTACCGATTCATTGGGTAATAACAAAATTCACTGATACCCGTTGTCCCGAGTGCAAAGGGTTTTTTAAAAGGAAACTGATGGATTATGAAGTCACGGACGAGAGGGAAGTTTTACGGACCGTTGAGCGCGTTGATGAAGGCATAGTTTATTCCAACCACCTTTTGGAACCTAATCACGTCATAGAGATTAACCGCAAGGAACAAGTCACTTTCGTGGAAAAAACCATCCTCAACCATTGGGCCTGTATAAATCCTTTATGCGGACACCAATGGCAAACCGAAGAATATATCGAGTCTGAAGGTTCTTTAGAAAAAGAGTAGAATTGGGGAGGTTTTAGAACACAATTACTCAAACTGCACGGGGTTTATGGCACTTAAAAACATCTCTAAATCCCGTTACGTCGCTGGTCTTCAATGCCAGAAACGCCTCTGGCTTGAACTGAATCGGTTTGAACTTAAAGACGAAGTGGATGAAGCCACACAGGCTATTTTTGATCAAGGGATTGAGATCGGGGAACTTGCCCGACAGCTTTACCCCGATGGCGTTTTAATTACCGATGATCATTTTCATATTCCACAAGCTATTCAATCCACCGAAAAGGCAGTCAACGCAGGCTATTTGGATATTTTTGAAGCTACCGCGAACACAGGCCGTTTTGTTGCCCGCGCTGATATTCTCCATCGAGTTAAAAAGAATTCTGATGAATGGGACATGATAGAAGTTAAAAGCACACTGGATGCAAAATCCGAACATGTGACGGATTTAACTTTTCAAAAGTATGTGTTTGAAAATGCCGGTTACAAAATCCGCAAAACCTTTATTTGTCATCTCAATCGCGATTACGTTCGTCAGGGACCATTGGATATCCAAGCCCTCTTTACCCTTTCGGATGAAACCGGGGCCGTAAGTTTACTCATAAAAACTTTACCGTCTCAGCTTCAATGGCTTGAGAGAATTGCCAATTTAGAAAAAGAACCACAAATGGACATTGGTCCCCATTGTGATAAACCCTATGAATGTCCCTTTAAAAGACTTTGTTGGAAAGACGTTCCAAGACGATCAGTTTTTGATTTGGGTGGACGGACACCTTTTGTGTGGGATTTATATAAGAATGGGATTAAAAGGTTGGCCGATATCCCCGATCACTTGAGGCTGTCTGTATCTCAACGAAAACAAATTGAGGCGGAAAGGTCAGGCAAGACTTTTTGGAAAGTTTCGGCAATCAAAGACTTTTTGAATAGTTTGGAATACCCTTTAAGTTTTTTAGACTTTGAAACAGTTTCAATGGCCATTCCAGCCTATGACGACACTGGTTCTTACCAGTCTATTCCTACCCAATTTTCACTTCATGTTATTAAAAAGTCCGATGGCGAACCCCAGCATTTTGAGTTTTTAGGAGATGGTTTAGCTGACCCGAGAATTCCTTTTTCTGAAGCGCTTGTAAAGGCTATCCCACCCAAGGGAACTATTTTGATTTACAGTTCTTATGAAAAAACAACTCTTCGAAAAACATCTGAATTTTTACCAAAGTTTAAAGTGCCTTTTATTGAAATTATTTCGCGTTGTAAGGATTTGGCAGCCCCCTTTCAACGGCGTGATGTAGTCCACCCCGACTTTGTAGGGGGTTATAGCATAAAGGTGGTTTTGCCGGCCTTGGTTCCAGGTATGAATTATGACAATTTAGAAATAGGGGATGGCAATGCGGCAGTCAGAGCTTATATCCAATTAATGGACCCACAGGTATCCGAAACGGTTAAAAAGAAGATCCGTAGAGACCTTTTAACTTATTGCGGGCAAGACACGATGGCTATGCTGAAACTGGTAGCGGTTTTGAGAGAGCTGGTAGTGATTGGAATAGGGTAGAATTAGTCGTGTTTTTCGGGTCGATTCTGGTTAAAAACGAACTGTTAAATTTATAAAAAGGCGAAAAATGATTTATTCAAGCATTAGAGACAATCATTCTCACGGCACAGTTGGCGAATTTTTGAAACAATCAATTCTAGAAGATTCTGATATTTCAATAGTTTCTGCCTATTTCACGATTTATGCCTATCACCACATGAAAAATAATTTAGATGGAATTAAACACCTTCGTTTTTTGTTCGGTGAACCTACGTTTATAAAATCAATGGACCCAGAAAAAATAAATTTAAGAGATTTCAAAATAGAAGATGAAAAATTATCAATTCCGCTCAAAAAGCGTCTAGGACAAAAGTCAATCGCGCAAGAATGTTCAGAATGGATTAAAAACAAGACTGAAATAAGGTCGATGGTTAAACCAAATTTTTTACATGGCAAGCTTTATCACGTAACTCAGAAAAGTGGAATAGAGAAGGCAATTGCAGGAAGTTCAAATTTCACAGTAAATGGTCTAGGACTTGGTGGCAGTAAAAACATTGAGCTGAATTTAATCATTGATAGTGATAGAGACCGCCAGGAATTACGTGAATGGTTCAATTCAATTTGGGATGACAAGACGGGTCTTGTAGAAGACGTTAAGGATCAAGTTTTAAAATATCTTGAACAACTTTACGTAGAAAATGCACCAGAATTCATTTATTTCAAAACGCTTTTGCATATTTTCGAAGATTATTTGCTCGAACAAAAGAACAGTGGTCTTTTAGAAGAAAAAACTGGTTTTTATAAGAGTCAAATCTGGAACATGCTTTACGAATTTCAAAAAGACGGAGTTAAGGGTGCGATCAATAAAATTTTAAAACACAATGGCTGCATAATTGCGGATAGCGTGGGTCTTGGTAAAACATTCGAAGCGCTTGCGGTAATTAAATATTTTGAGTTATTAAACGCCCGGGTGCTAATTATTTGTCCCAAGAAATTAAAAGGTATCTGGACAATCTATCAAGCAAGTCAAAATAACGCTTTAAATCCTTTAAAAAAAGATAGATTCAATTACTCGGTTCTATATCACACCGACATAGGACGCGAAACAGGTTATTCAGATGCCAATGGTATAGACCTCGAGAATGTTAATTGGGGCGCATACGATCTTGTCGTAATTGATGAATCACATAATTTTCGAGGCAATCCATTAGATAAGGTCAATGATGATGGCAGTGTAAAAATGAACCGGGCAAAGACATTGATGGAGAAAATCATTAAATCTGGCATCAAAACTAAGGTTTTGATGTTATCTGCAACACCTGTAAACAATACACTTCGCGATCTCCGAAACCAGATTTCTTTCATCACAGAAGGTAACGAAGCGGCCCTTTTTGAAAGCTGTAAGATTAAAGATATTGGTTTAACCCTTAAAAATGCCCAAACTCAATTTTCTAATTGGGCCAACCCCAAGAAAAACCCAAATCGAAATATGAAGTTGCTATTGGAAAAACTCGATTCTTCATTTTTTAAACTATTAGATGAATTAACTATTGCTCGTTCTCGAAAACACATCAAAAACTTTTACAAACTAGATTCAGTTGGAAAGTTTCCAGAACGTAATAAGCCTAAGTCAGCTTATCCGGACATTGATCTGGAAAAACGTTTCCCGTCTTACGATCGAATTAATAAGCAAATATTGGAATATAAACTATCTGTATTTAATCCTTCTGCATTTGTAAAAAATGAAAAGCGTTCAAAGTATGAAGCTGTAGATGCACAAAGTACTTTTTTATTTACACAAGCTGATCGCGAGCACTACTTAATTGGAATGATGAAAATTAACTATTTAAAACGATTGGAAAGTTCCATAGAGTCTTTTGAAATATCATTAGAACGAACAATTAGGAAGATTGAGACACTCCAAGAAAAAATAGAAGATTTTAAAAAACAGCAGCTTATCACTAAAGAAGAAGCGATTGATTATGATGGGGAAGTTGAGGACGAGGGGGATGAAGGCGAAGAAGAGGAAAAGTGGCAAGTTGGTAAAAAATTAAAATATGACCTTGCCGATCTGGATTTGGATAAATGGCATATAAGTCTAGCCAAAGACAAGGATGCTTTAATCGATCTTCTAAATAATGCGAAAGCTGTCACCCCCGACAGGGATGCCAAGCTAAAAGAAGTAAAAGATTTAATAATTGAGAAGATTAAACAACCAATAAATTCCAATAATAAAAAAGTTATTATTTTCACAGCCTTCGCAGATACCGCTGAATATCTTTACAAGAACCTCAAAGATTGGGGTTTAAATGAAATGAAGCTTCATTGCGCGCTTGTATCAGGCAGCCATACACAAACAACATTAGGAAAAAATAATTATGAAAATATCTTATTGAACTTTTCGCCGATTTCTAAAAACAGATCGGGTTTAGATCCTTTGAATAAAAACCCAGAAATTGACATTCTCGTTGCTACGGACTGTATTAGTGAGGGTCAAAATTTACAAGATTGCGATTTTCTTATTAATTACGACATTCATTGGAATCCAGTCCGAATTATTCAGCGATTCGGTCGCATTGATCGTTTGGGTAGTAAGAATGAACGAATTCAGTTGGTGAATTTTTGGCCCACAAAAGATTTGGACAATTACATTAATTTAAAAGAACGGGTAGAAGCCCGCATGGCGTTAGTAGATGTGACTGCCACAGGCGAAGATAATATTTTAAACACAGAACAAATCGAAGAATTAATTACAGATGACCTGAAATACAGAAATCAACAATTAAAGAAACTAAAAGAAGAAGTATTAGATATTGAAGAAATGGACGAATCTGTTTCTTTAACAGATTTCACACTTGATGATTTCCGGGTAGAACTTTTCAATTTTCTTGAAAAAAATCGTAAAAGTCTTGTTGAAGCGCCGTTAGGTTTATATGCCATAGTACCTTCCCCAAGTGGTAAACATGAAAAACTTCAAGAAAAATTGGATTTCACACTTAACGAAAAGGAAGCAATTAAACCCGGTATTATTTTTTGTTTGAAACAAAAGAATTTAACTGATGAAAATGATGATGTTAATCCACTAAATCCATATTTTCTGGTTTACGTTCGTGAAGATGGAGAGGTTCGTTACAACTACACCCATGCCAAACAAATATTAGAAATTTATCGACTTCTATGTCAGGGTCGTAAAGAGCAATATGAAATACTTTGCAATATCTTCAATGAGGAAACGAAAAATGGTCATCAGGTTGATCAATATACCGAAACCCTAAAAAAGGCAGTAGAAGAAATAGTTCGTGTTTATAAAAAAAGAGGAAATCAAAAATTAACCACTGACCGTGGAGCCATTCTTATTCCAAGCCAAGACCAAATCAATGAAATGGATGATTTTGAACTAATTACATGGCTCATCGTGAAATGAGATATACATGACCGATCTTGACTTGAAACGAAATATTCAAGAATCGATTAAGAATTTTGTTAATGGGCTCGTATCTGATACAGCTTTAGCCTTATTTACTACTTTGGGCTATAAAACCACTCGCCAAAATAGATTCACCAAAAAAGACTATAAAAATTTTAAAGAAACTTTTCTCGAAGGGGTTACCCGGTTTAATGATGAAAAAGCATTTGTAAAAGACTGGAAAGAGGTTGATTTCTTATTTCAAATCACAAAAAGCGAGATTACGGGTCAAGAGGGTTTGTTTGATACGAAAAAAATTGATCGAATAGATATCCAATCGTATCTCTTTTTCTCAATTGAACTTTCAGAAACCGAATATACAAGAACGGCTTTATCTCAAATATCGCGCGAGGTAAATAAAGCGTTCCCGATGCCAGTAATGATTTTGTTTAAATATGGTTCAAAAATAACACTTTCTGTTATTAACCGTCGTTTAAATGAAAACAATCCGAATAAAGATGTTTTGGAAAAAGTAACCCTAATCAAAGACATTAACGTTGAAGCTCCACATCGAGCACATGTCGAAATATTATTTGATCTTTCATTTGATGAGTTGTTGCGTGTCCACAAGTTTAACAATTTTGTTGAGTTACATAGCGCATGGCAGAAAACACTTGATTCAAAAGAACTAAATAAGAAATTTTATAAAGAGATTTCAAATTGGTATTTTTGGGCTATGCAAGAAGTTTATTTTCCTGGCGCTACTCTGCAATCAGATAAATCTAGCCTATTTAAAAAAGAAGAAAATGAAAATGAGCATAATGCTAAAAATCTTATCCGGCTTCTCACCCGTGTTCTTTTTATTTGGTTTGTTAAAGAGAAAAATCTAATTCCTGATGAACTTTTTGATGAAAAATTCATTAAAAATAATCTCATAAAAGATTTCGAACCCAAGAATAAAAAAGATATAGGGCATAAAGCTAATGGGAGCACTTATTATCGTGCTATTCTACAAAATTTGTTTTTTGCAACATTAAATCAAACGACAGGTAAACGGGAGTTTCGAAAACCCGGTCACCACTTGAATGTTACAAATCTCATGCGGTATGAAAGTTATTTTAAAGATTCGAAAGTATTCATTAAATTGGTTGAGAGCATTGTTCCGTTTATGAACGGTGGTTTGTTTGAGTGTTTGGACAAACCAGATCTTGAAAAAAAAGGTAAAAAAGGGGGTGATGTAATTATTTATGAAGACGGTTTTTCTGATAGACCGGATAATTCGTTGACAGTGCCTGATTATATATTTTTTGGTACCCAATCCCATGTTGATTTAAGCAAACAGCTAGGTGATACAAAACGTGATGATGTTGAAATTAGAGGTCTTATTGATATTCTTAAATCATATAAATTCACGATTACAGAAAATACTCCAATTGAAGAAGATGTTGCTCTTGATCCCGAATTATTAGGTCAGGTTTTTGAAAATCTTTTAGCTAGTTACAATCCCGAAACTAAATCAACTGCCCGTAAACAAACAGGTAGCTTTTATACACCCCGTGAAATTGTTAACTATATGGTGGATGAATCACTTAGAGCGTTCTTTAAACAAAAACTTGAAATAGATGCAAGTATTACAGCGATTAACGCTGAACGAAAGCTCGAACAATTGATTGGCTATAATGAAATGGAAAACCTGTTTGATAATAAACAGAGCACTGATTTGATCAACGCAATCGATAATTGCAAAATACTTGATCCTGCCTGCGGTTCAGGTGCTTTCCCAATGGGGATTCTTCACAAGTTAGTACATATTCTCCATAAACTTGACCCAAATAACGAGAAATGGAAAGAACGCCAGATTGAAAAGGCTCGAGCTATTGATGATGTAACTCTTCGAGAACAGCTCATTGATGATATCGAAACTGCTTTTGCCAGTAATGAGTTGGATTACGGACGCAAACTTTACTTGATTGAAAATTGCATATATGGCGTTGATATACAACCTATCGCTATCCAGATCAGCAAACTGAGATTTTTCATTTCGCTAATAGTTGACCAGAATGCTCATCAGGGAAGTGAAAATTTCGGTGTTCGCCCTTTGCCAAATCTTGAAACGAAATTTGTTGCTGCAAATACCCTTGTCGGCATCGAAAAACCTAATACACAAGGCAGTCTTTTTGATAATAAGAAAATAGATGTTTTGGAAAAAAGGCTAAAAGATGTGCGTCACCGGTTATTTAGCGTTAAATCACCGTCAACCAAGCGGAAACTACGCGATGATGACAAAATGCTTCGTGAGGAAATGGGCACTCTTCTTGTAAGCGATGGCTGGAATCAAGAATCAGCTCGCCAATTAGCCAGTTGGGACCCATACGATCAGAATTCAAGTTGTAAATTCTTTGATATAGAGTGGATGTTTGGGTTAGAGGATGGATTTGATATCGTCATCGGCAATCCTCCATATCTAGAATCAAGACACTCCTCATTTGATGAAAAATTAAAAGATTTGTATCAAAAAAACAGCGCAGCGCGTTGGCCAAAAGATGCTTTGCTAATACCAAAAGGTTCCGATTTACTTGTGTATTTTTTTGAAGCCGCGATCTCATTTATTAATGATAAAGGTGTTGTTATTTTCATTACTCAGAATGCTTGGCTTAATACTGAATATGGAAAGAAAATTCAAACGTTTTTGTTAAAGAACACCTATGTATCTAAAATTATAGACAGCGAATATAGATATTTCCCCTCCGGGGAAGGTCCGAACATAAACACCGTTATCACTGTATTTGATGGAAAAAAAAACGAGGGTGAAAAAAAACTAGGATTTATAACATTTCGAGAAAGTGTTCGATTGGTGTCGGAAATGTTTAGATCTGAAAATGATCTTGTTGATTCTAAGTTGATCACCACAAAATATTTTAAATATAGTGACCCAATACTCAAGAAATACAAATGGGGTATTCTTCATAATTCAAATGATTTAATTTTTACATTGTTAAATAAATTAGATTCGAAGGCTCTATTATTAAATGATGTTAATAAGGGTATGTTTTCCTATGGTCAAGGATTGAATTTAAGTAAGTCTTATTTTGTTGATGATGAAGTGTTAGCTAGCCTTTTAATAAAAAAAGAAGATACATTTCCAATTTATACATCCGATGACACTCCACATTACTTATTGAAATCGACTAAATTCAATCTGGTAAACGCATCGAAAATTACAAAAACAAAAAAAGAATCCCTTAAATCATTAGGTTTAGATGTTTTTGATCCAGAAAGTACCAGAAAAAAACCCCCGGTTTTAATTATGCCGCGAGGCATTAGTCGTCATTACTGCTCGATGAATTTAATAAATTCACATTCTTCTAGTTGTGTTGATATTTATTGTGATAAAGATGTGATTGATAAAAATGCTTTAAATAATTTGTGGCTTTTTTTCAACTCATCAATTTTTTGGTTATTAAGGGAAATCAGCGGGAGAAAAAATTTGGGAGGGGGTTTATTAAAGTCTGAAGCTGCAGATCTCATATCATTCCCCGTTTATATGGATTTTAAATTGGAAGGTAATCAGATAAAAAAATATTTAAATAGTGTTGTCGAAAAAAGCGATGTTGAAATTGGGAAGGATAACCACGTCAAAGTTGATGAAGTAGTATTTGATTATTTGGGTTTAAAAGATATTGAAAGAAGAGAATGCATTAATTTAATCAGACATTTTATTAACACTAGAGAAAGTAAAGCTAAAACTTAGAATTGAAGTCATTCCTGACACTGTGGCCATTATATTATTTAAAAATTAGATTCGGATAAGGGTAGTTATGGAAATCAACAAGATAAATTTAGGATCAATTTTAATTCAGGATGCTTCTCGTGGTAATAAATCGCAAATCTTTAATGGAATCACAAAATTGGTTACCGAACAAAAATTAAGAAGCGTAAAAATAAGTGTTGCTTATGTAAGTTATGGGGGTTGTTTTGATTTGTTTACAGAGTTAGAAAAGAGAGTTAGTAATTGGAAGAATGTGAAAAAGGATGTTCTCTTGTCTATTGATTATGGCAGCACTGAGCCCAAAGCTTTAAGGTATTTAAAAAGCATTCCGAATTGTACGATTCGTGCCCATAATTCTGATTATGTATTGAAACATAAATTATTTCCTCAGGTATGTTTTCACCCTAAAACCTATGTTTTGGAAAACTCAAATGGTGTTTGTGGATTGTTTCTTACTTCAGCAAACATGACAAGAAGTGGTTTGCATCAAGGTGTGGAACATGCGATTTCATTAAGTTTTAAATTGAATACAAATAACATTAAAAGTTTGATGTCGTTTTATAAGTGGTGGAGAGGGGCTTGGGCTTCAAGTAAAAATATTTCAAATGTTTTTATAAATCAATATGAAAAATTAATTCCTAAAAGGCCAAGAGAAGACAATACGCCTTCCGTTAAAAAATATTTCCCAAAAAATTTAAGTTATACAGATATAACTTGGAGAAACTCTGAATATTTTTGGATAAAAACCAAAAAACTTTATAAAAACATGGGGCAAAATAAATTTGGTAATCAATTAGATATGAAAAAAGGTACGAGAGTATTTTTCGGATTTGCCCCAAAAGATGTTGTGCGGAATACTGTATTGGGCAATATTAAATTAAGTTATAAAAACTCTGGTTATGAAACGAGAAGTCTAAGGTTTGGCAACAACCAAATGGACAAAATTAACCTACCGATTGGAATGGGAAATGTTTCTTACGATAATTCCTATCTTCTTTTCAAAAGAATCAAAAACAAAAAATTTACTGTACTGAAAATCACTCATAAGGATATTGATAAATTTAAAAATGAATCTCTTCGTTTAAACAAGTATTACCATCTTGTTGGCGGTAGAGAATATGGGTTTGTTTAACTGACAAATGAAGCTAACCATAATTTCCAGAGTGGCGTAGGGTTACTTTATTTAAGGGTGTCAGTTGGAACCCAGTTTTCATTGGTAAATTGTTTAATGGCATCCAAAGGTAGATAATCTGTAAATCTATGAAAGACTTCTCTTTTTGGCACACCGCTATTTATAACGCAAAAACTCCAGGTGTTTTAAAATCGATTGGTGCCAACCTTGCCCAATTTCAAAGCCAAACCAACTTTGCCGGTGTAGAGGCGGAGCCCAAGCTATCACCGACCCAGGTCGATGCCCTCCGTAAAATCTACTCCGAGCGATTGAAGAAGCTCAAATCTGAAAAACTTTGAGAGGTAATCCATGTGTGTCTGCTACCAATTAGAACTGTCTTTTAAAGACATAGCCAAGACCTTCAAAACCAAAGCGTCCAAAATGAGAATGACTTGGGACCCCAAGGAACGAATCCGTCCTTCCAATCTGGTTCCTGTTGTTACGGTGGATCCGGAAATCGGGGAGCGGGTCTTAACCCTTATGACATGGGGTATGCCTCTTTTCAATTTTGAAAAAAAGAAAATGGTTAAACATCAGCTTTTCAATGCAAGGGCCGAAACCATAACCGAGAAGAAGACTTTTAAGGGCCACTTCCAAAAAGACCGTATCCTAGTTCCAGCATATCCGGCCTTTATCGAATGGAAGGACACCGGCGCAAAGAAGAAGCAACCCTACCAAATCGGTCTAAAATCCGGGGAGCCTTTTGCTTTCGCGGGGATATGGGGAAAGTGGACCCTGGCAGTCGAGGACGATAAAACCATCGAGGAAAAGACAAAGGTCAATCCTAAGTACGTCCCTGAAAAAAAGGAATTTGAGCTTTACACCATCATTACTACAACACCAAACAGCCTTGTTTCTAAAATCCACGACCGTATGCCGGTCATTTTGGACCCTAAAAACTATGACGCCTGGCTAGACCCGAAACTCGAGGATGCTGGGATACTGAGGGCACTATTGAAGCCTTTTCCCGCCGATAAGATGGAAGCCCGACCGTTGGCAGTGTCTTGAAACGTCGGCATGGCCTAAAATAGAGGGGCTAAATAGCCTGAAAAAAAGAAGTAGATACCTAAAAATCTGGAGTCTGACTCAGTTGTTTAATAATTTGACTAGGTACCTTCGACTTTATGTTGGTTTGGCACTGTTGTTTCATAGAGAGAAAGGCTGAAAATGGATAATACTTATCAATATCCACCAGAGTTATTGAATTTGTTAAAAGATGTAATACCAAAACTATGTAAATCAAAAGACGATTTGATTACTTTCTTTCGGGGCGCGGGGTTGTCAAAAGCAATGCTTCAACCATATGAAAATCTATTGAAGACTGATAAGGAATCATTTAATAAATATCCAGTTGCACAAGAACTTCTAAAAAAAATTAACGAGAAAGGCGATGGTGCACTTAAAGAACGCCGTGAAGTACTCAAGCGAGTTACTGAATTTCAAGATTTCAGTGTTTGTTGGCCAACTGATCAAGCACCGGCAAGGGGGTTGGTTGCTCAAATAAGAGATGTTGTTAATGTGAAAGATAGTTTTACTAAGATGAATATTGAACGCCAAGAGGAACGGAAACAAAGAATCGAAAAAGAGAATGTTGAAAAGGAGAATCTTCGCAAACACAAAGAAGCAATTGGTAGCATTAAAAATAATTTATTTAAATTATTTAGCGTTACCGAACCTCAAAAACGCGGCAAGTCACTAGAAACTGTTCTAAACGATTTATTTAAAGTTTACGGAATCGGCATAAAAGAAGCTTTTACCCTTGTTGGCGAAGACTCAATAGGAGTAATTGAACAAATTGACGGCGTTATTGAACTTGATAACCATCTATATTTTGTGGAAATGAAATGGTGGAGTGAACCAATTGGTGTTCCGGAAATTTCTCAGCACCTTGTTAGGGTTTATCATCGTGCCGAAAGTCGGGCGATAATAATTTCGGCTTCTGATTTTACATCGCCCGCTATCGGGACTTGTAAAGATTCGCTTCAACAAAAAGTGGTAATACTTTGTGGTTTACAAGAGTTGGTGCTGTTGTTGGAGAAAGGTGATGACTTAAAGATTTTTTTAAGAAAGAAAGTTAATGCAGCAATTATTGAAAAGAACCCCTATTTCAAATTTAATAGCATTGAATGATAAATTAAATTCTATTTAATTAACTACAAAAGCTAATTTAGAGGAATCAAAATGGTAAATATTGTACATGGGACGACAAAAAAACCAGTTTCTAGTAATCGTTTAGCGGATTTCTTTATTAATTCTCCACAGTATGACGGCTATTTATATATAGGTTATCCGATTATTGGAACTGCTGAAGGCCCTTACCCTATTGATGCGCTTTGGGTTTCAAAAGAGAAAGGACTTGTTGTTTTTAATCTTATTGAAGGTCGTGATTTGGGTGAGTTCAAAGAAACCCAAGATGATAGTGCGAATAAATTAGATGCGAAACTTCGAAGTAATAAAAGTCTTATGAAGGGTAGATCGCTTGAAGTGCCCATAAGTGTAATTACGTTCGCTCCGGCGCGGGCAGATGTTACTGTGCATGACGATGACAACTACAAATTGTGTAATGAAAATAATCTTTTAGAAACTTTAGATAAGTTTAGCTGGGATGGGCCAGAAATCTTCAATCAGTTGGTTTCGGTTATACAATCTATTTCAACAATCAGAAAAGGTAAAAAGAAGCGTGAGGTTCAAAGTGAAGATTCCAAAGGTGCAAAACTAAAGAGCTTAGAGGAATCGATTGCAACACTGGATAATTTACAGGGCGAGGCGGTAATAGAAACCGTTGAGGGGGTTCAAAGAATAAGGGGATTAGCAGGTTCAGGTAAAACTATTGTTTTGGCTTTGAAGGCTGCTTATTTACATGCCCAACATCCCGATTGGAAAATTGCAATTACATTTAGTACTCGATCTCTCAAAGGTCAATTACGACAGCTTATAAATACTTTTACAATTGAACAAACCAATGAAGAACCTGATTGGGAAAATATAAATGTAATACATGCTTGGGGAGCACCGGGCGACAATGATCGAAATGGCATCTATTACACTTTCTGCAAAATTCACGGCATTGAGTATTACGATTTCACTGCCGCTAAAAACGCTTTTGGCCGGAATAGGGAGTTTGAGGGCGCATGTAATAAAGCTTTGAGAGAGTTTAAAAGTTCAATTGGATTATATGATGTGATTTTGGTTGATGAAGCACAAGACCTACACCCGAGTTTTCTTAGATTGTGTTATGAATTACTTAAACCGGAAAAGCGTTTAGTTTATGCGTATGATGAATTACAGAATTTAAGCTCTCGATCATTGCCTTCTCCGGAAGCGATTTTCGGCAACAATCCTGATGACACACCTCGTGTGAGGTTCTATCCCGCTCAATCGGGCGAGCCACAGCAAGATATCATTTTGGAAAAATGTTATAGAAACTCACGTCCTGTTTTGGTAACAGCTCATGCTTTAGGATTCGGGATTTATCGACAACCAGATGCAGTGACTGGACTTGGTTTAGTACAAATGTTTGATCAAAATAAATTGTGGTTGGATGTGGGATATAGAGTTGATGAAGGTAAGTTAGCCGATGGTTGTGATGTGACTTTAGCCAGGACAGAAGAGAGCAGTCCAAAGTTTCTAGAAAATCATTCAACAATTGATGATTTAATTCAATTTCACTGCTTTGATACAATCGAAGAACAAAATGTTTGGGTTGCCAAATCCATAAGAGATAATTTGAGTAATGACGAATTGCGAGCAGATGATATTGTCGTAATTAACCCCGACCCGATAACTACGAGAGATGCAGTCGGACCAATACGCGAAATACTATTTAATGCTGGAATTAATTCACACCTAGCGGGTGTCGATACTTCTCCGGATATATTTTTTGATACCGATCATAACTCGGTTGCATTCACGGGCATTTATCGTGCAAAAGGTAATGAGGCAGGTATGGTTTATATCATAAACGGCCAAGATTGTTATTCATCTTTCCCAAATATGGCAAGTGTGAGAAATAGAATTTTCACCGCCATAACACGAAGTAAAGCTTGGGTTCGCGTAATAGGCGTTGGTGAAGGTATGAAAAAACTTGCACTTGAATTTGAGCTTGTCAAAAAAAATAATTTTAAATTGGCATTTCATTATCCCACGGAAGTGGAACGTAAAAAAATTAATATAGTTAACAGCGATACGTCTGATTATGAAAAGAAAAGAACGAGAACTAAAAAAGGTGAGTTCGATTTACTTTTAAAGGATTTGGAATCGGGAAAAGTTTTAATAGAGGACCTGAGCGCTGAAAAAGTAGAGCGATTGAAATTTCTTCTAAATAAAAGAAAAAAATGATGCCGACGATTAAAGAAGTGCGAAATCAAGTTGAAAAAATAACTTCAGAATTGATCGGGCTTAGTATGTGCGATCATCAAAATTTTCCAGCTCTGCGAGAATTAAATAACGGTTTAAAAGAAATAGGGTTAAAGCAAGGCTGTAATTTAAGTATTGCTTTGAAAAATATGCCATATAAGGAAATTTATGATGAGCTTAATCGTACCCAATCATATAACATTAGAATGCTTGATGGTGCGCTTATTCAAATAATGTATGAATTTAAAGATGAGCTAATTCGGACTCATCATCTGGCTTTTTTTCCATCTCCATATTTGGAAGAATTTCAAAATAACCCAGATGTTTATCTTGAAGATGAAATTTATTCTGAAGTTGTGATGAAGAGTTTAGTGCCTTTTCCAATCAGGTTTGATTACGATTCGAATGATGCGGTTGTTAAGGATGTGGATCATCCAATGTCGCATCTCACGCTTGGACAATATCGAAATTGTCGAATTCCAGTAGGGGCACCATTAACTCCGTACTATTTCATTAGTTTTATATTGAGAAATTTTTACCATACGGCTTACGAGAAATATTGTGATGGAATTACAGAGTTTGTTGAAGGATTTAGTGAAACTATAACTGATAACGAAAAACAAGTTTTACATTTAACAGTTCCATTTATAAAGCACGGAATTTTTAGACGTTTGAGCAATAAAATTAGAGGTTCATAGTTTTGGATCATTCAAAAACAGAGGTTAGATTTTGTCAGAAGATATTAAACTCCTCGAAGATGCTATCAAAAATTCGATTTCAAAAACCAAAAAATTCATAAATTCCCCTGAAATTTCGTCTTTTTCCCAAATCTGATTCCTTAAAAAATGAAACCGGCCTTTATTTGTCTCTATTCTTATAGACGTCCCCGCCCCCCAGCTTCGCTCGTAGGGGAAGTAACCCCTACGTACCCCGTTTGAAAAACACTCATATGGGCTTCGACCCTATGTACCCCATCGGAATTGTTTTGAAAAGTTGTAAATGGTTAAACTTTTCCTCATTCAATTCGTGAACAAAAAGGGCCATTAATTGTCTCTTTTCTTATAGACGCCCCCCCCCCCGACTATTCTCTTCTATGCGCCAAAGTAAACGACAATTGAATAACTAACGTTTGATCGCGAAACTTTTTAGAGGATCCCAATGTTAGAAAACCTAGATAAAATTGATTGGGGAAGCCTCCGGCATTGCAACGGACCAGCCAACAATATTCCGAACCTCCTACAAGATTTACTTTCAAAAGATAAGAAAACTCAAAGCTCGGCAATACTCCAGCTCTTCGATAACATCTGGCATCACGGAACGGTTTATGAGGCTTCGGCCCAGGCAGTGCCTTTTCTTTATGAAATTTTAGAAAGCCCTTCCTGTTTCGAACGGTTTTCGGTTGTTTGGCTTTTAGGCGCTATTGCTAATGGAACTTCAGAACCCCCGGTAAATCATTCAGAAAAAAATGAAGAAATGATTTGGGCGAAAAACGCTCATGGCGCGGTCCGGCTGGGAGTGAAAACAATACTCGGCCTTTTGGATGAAAAGGATATGGATTTGCGTCTTCCTGTCGTTCTGTTGTTGGCCTCACTGTCAGAAGAAGCCGCTCAAATTACACCTGTATTGTCATCAATGCTTTTGACAGAAAAAAACGCCGAGGCGCGCGCCGGTTTTGGCTTAGCTTTGGCATTGTTGGGTGTTTTTCGCGTTGAGGCTTTTCGTTCCGAATCCACACTGTTGCCTTTCTTGCTAATAGAAACTCTTGCGAAAGCCTGTATGCAAGACGAAACCATGAAGGCTTCCGTTTATCTAACCATCGAGGAGTGCTTTTTGGCGACGATGGAGAAGAAAGATAAAGATTGGCTTTTTGACGAAAAAGCTCTTTTGGAATCACCACCCCATCTAAACATCAATTAATTCAGCTAACGGCTCATTCCACTGTTAATTTCTTCGAAATAGGGATGTTTACCTGTATTTTAACAACTGCAAAGAGTACCATCATTTTGATAGGGTGTCTTACTAACCCCCTGATCTCCGGCCCCGGCGAATGTCTTTATGGAATCCGTTCCAAGCTTTTTATCACTTCTTGGTTCACAAAACTCGGCCCTTCAAATCACCTTCATTTAATCCACTGGTAGTTTCTCGTCCCACAGGGAGCCGTTTATGCGTGTGGAATATCTTAATTTAAAAAAGTTTTTGGAATTATTCACTGGTGAAGAAAACGACACCTTGCGGGAAATTATTACCACGCTGAAAAGCAGGGAAAAAGAATTTCGTGAAAACATAAGCAAGCTAAAGGTCATACTCAAAATGGCACAGGACTCGACAGAACTCATGCCGCAAAGCCCCGAGATGCTTAAATTAATGGAACTGGCCAAGACCATCGCTGGCACCGACTCCACAGTGTTGATTAGGGGTGAGATTGGAACAGGTAAGGAACGCATGGCGCGTTTTGTTCATGATCGATCCACGCGTGCGGACGGTCCCTTTATCACCGTGAATTGCGGAGCAATCTCCGAGACACTCTTGGAAAGCGAACTTTTTGGCCATGCCCACGGGGCATTTACTGGCGCGACGTCGGACCGTCCGGGACTATTCGAGGCGGCCAACGGCGGGACGCTCTTCCTGGATGAAGTCGGCGAGATCACCCTTCCCATGCAGGTCAAACTTCTTCGGGCGCTTCAGGAACGGGAAATACGCCGTGTGGGCGAAAACAAAATCCGTCCCATCAATGTACGTATCGTCAGCGCCTCAAACAAAAACCTAAAAATCGAAGTGACGGAAAAACGGTTCCACGAGGACTTTTATTACTGTCTCAAGGTCGTCGAGCTGGCCATTCCGCCCCTACGCCAGCGCAAGGAAGACATCCTTCCTCTCGCGCGGCTTTTTCTCGCGGAAGCAGCAGTTCAAATGAGAAAATTCGTGGATGGATTAACTGCCTCGGCTGAGGAACACCTGCTTGGCTATTCCTGGCCCGGCAATGTACGCGAGTTAGCGGATACCTTGGAGCGGTCGGTCGCGTTGGCCAAGACGAACCGTGTCGATGTCGGGGACTTTCCCCCAGCGGTGCGTCTGACCCCTTAGCTTCATTAAGCTGTCCACAAAGGAGACCCGGAGTTGACAAAGGTTTTCGGAAGGGGCAAGCGGTTTAAAGGCCCCGGAACAAATGATTTGAAGTGCAGGCAAGCCCTTTACAGATTTTATGAATGGTTTTAAGCGTGGGGTTGATTTCCCCCCGTTCAATAAAACCAATTTGACGAAAGTCTAAACCGCATCTTCCGGCCAATTCTTCCTGTGTCAGGTCTAATTTGAGACGGGCGTCGCGAACATTACCGCCAAAAGTCCTTAAAATGGTCGTGGGGTTTCTCATAGATAATAAATTATCATATAAAACTTGACCCCTTCAGGAATTTCTTAAGTCTCTTTTGAAGCCTTTCCCCGCTGAAAAGATGGTGTCAAAGCCATTGGATGTGTCTTGAAACGTTGATAAAGCCCAAAATAGGGGAAATTCAAAGCGGATACTCGAATGGTTCGAGTTCAACGGGGAGGGTTATTATGAGCAACAAATTAACTGGCGATGTTGCAGGAAGACGTCATCTGAGAAATCCCGGAAAAAGGATAAATTTGAAAATTAATATAAAAGAAATCCTTAAATTCTTCGATGAAGCTCCTGAATCAAGCAATCGACACGCATCGGCTATCGTTGGGATCATGGGCGAGGATTTGGGTATCGCTCTAATTCAAAAGTATTTTCTGGAGAAAAAGGGGATCAAAACCCAGGTTTTAAGAAATGCGAATCAATCTCCTATAATCCCTAGCCTTAAAACCCAAAAGGGCCACCGTTTGGACCGTTGGTTATTAGAGATAGGACATAAGAATAACAAACCCACCCTTTTCCAAGTAGAGATCAAAAACTGGTCCGCGCATGCTATAGGAGGGGAATCTCTTCTCATCAAAGCTGACCCAATTTCATTAAAAAACCATAGGCGTCGTAGTTGGTTGAGGAAGTGGGATGAGAAAAGTAAACGGTTCAAAAGTGAAAATATGGAAAAAGTTCTCATAAAAATGGTCGTCCCTGATGAACAAAAAGGGAAAGTGAAAATTGCCCCACTCATATGTTTTTGGGATGCCGTCCATCCAAAGGGAAAGGCAGAGCCATTGTTTGAATATAAGAATTATTCCTATGCAAAAAAGACTTTCAGCAGTTTTTGGGTTTTCTCATTGTCGAATTATTTAAGGACTATTCGTAAAAAAGTGATCGATTTGGAAATGCCAGACACTGTATCAAGAATTAATTGGCTTCATATATTGGTCAAATCAAAGTAAGGATTCCCATGACCAAACCCTTCCTCAAAACCGACTTCACCCCCGCTGTCTTGGAATTACCACTTTGGCTAAATTTCCCTGAAATTTTGTCTTTTTCCCAATTCTGACCCCCTAAATTCTTGCGCTAACAGCTTATTTGGCTGTTAGCACATCCAAGGCTTCGTCATCGTTTTGAGAACGATTGACGAGGTGCCCCTTCCTACGTTATATCTAGGTATACCGTTGTATACCTTTTTCTATTTGGAGAACCCTTCTCATGTCCCAAAACTCTTTATTTGAAACTTTTCTTATGAAATTTGGGACTATGCCACTTTCATTAAATAATTTTAATAGGGAGAAGTAGCATGCACGCCCTTTACCTTGGCCCCGCCGCCGACAATCTCGATAAGCTTATCGTTTTCCTGGTTGAACCCCCTGTTCCAGCTGGTGCGCCCGGCCCCCCGGAAAGCTACCGTGAAGTCCGAATTGATATTGGTAACCTGCTTTTAAAGCACCCCGCCGCGACCTTCCTTTGGAGGGCACGAGGCGATTCGATGATCGGAGCCGGTATCCACTCCGGAGACTATCTTGTAGTGGACCGTGCCGTGCCGGCCACGTCGGGCAAAGTGGTAGTGGCCACCGTCAACGGTGAAAACACGGTTAAGCGCATTTCACCCGATAAAACCAAACCCGAACTCTTACCAGAAAATCCTAACTACAAACCTATTGCTATCGATGATGAGGTAGGCATTGAGGTTTTTGGTGTTGTCACCTGGGTACTCCACCCGCTTTGAGATATTTTAAAAAATGTTGTTATGATTCCGGCGGATTTCGAGAGTTGGGGATTATTTTAAGTTGGGAGAATTACCCTAGAAGATTTTGTGAAGTTCTGATGTTAATTTCGATAAGGTGGTTTCAGGAAGATGGCCCAACTTCTTGCGGATTAACCGTTTGTCCAAGGTGACGATTTTGCCTAAACGGACGATGGATGGCTTCGGAAGACCCGCTTGGCGTTGGTCTTCCGGTGACAATAAAAAATCCGTAACAGGAATTTTTTTAGGGATTTGGGAGGTTATACCGGCTAAAACGACATCCAATCCTGATTGTTGGAAAGAATCCAAGGAGATAACCAATGCGGGGCGCACTTTAGAGGTGGTAAGGTCGGTAAACGGGAAAGCTACCAGCACTACATCACCCTTTTTAAAGGTGGTCATACACGGAGTCTTCGGGGTTGTTCCAGAAGGAGAAGGATTTTTCGGCGGCCTTCAGCCGGGCCAAATCTTCCTTGGAAAGACGGATAAGGGCCGGTAGATCGCGCAGGAACTTACGCTGTTCTTCCGGTTTTAGCATTTGTATGGCTTTTTCAAGGGTTTTAAGAGTCATGACGTAAAGTATAGTGCCATTGGTCAAAGGGAACAAGTGGACCTTTTCATTGGAGCGGCCAAGCTTGCGATGACTGTGATTGCGGGGCGATACCATTCTCATCTAACTCTTTATAAGGACAAATGGTATGGATAAAACCGATGCCTTGTTTGCCGATTCCCCTATGGAATCGGCACAACCAAACCGTGGCCCACGACCCGAAATCGTGGGCCTGGTGGACTGCAACAACTTCTACGTCTCTTGTGAGAGACTCTTCAATCCCCGCCTAGCCCGGCTGCCGGTCGTTGTCTTATCAAACAATGACGGTTGCGTTGTGGCCAGGTCGAACGAAGCCAAGGCTTTGGGG
>Ga0302280_1001090_pt1 | contig 23161 bp, 19 predicted proteins | sample III_Fen_E1_1_FD_198771 | JGI IMG/M metagenome (GOLD analysis project Ga0302280, IMG submission 198771) | Peat permafrost microbial communities from Stordalen Mire near Abisko, Sweden - III_Fen_E1_1 | ecosystem: Environmental > Terrestrial > Soil > Wetlands > Permafrost | place: Sweden: Abisko... | reverse complement strand
GGAATGGCTCAAACAAAATAATTTTCCACTTAATGATTATACTTATGCTATTGCTGCTAAATATGGTCATATTGAAGTGTTAAATTGGTTTGAGAACAATAATTGTATAGATATTCGATACCTGGGAATCACATGTACGTACGCCTCTCAAAACGGTCACATCGAAGTGTTAAAATGGCTCAAAAAACGTGGATTGGTATTATTTGAGGATAAACCGTGGCTCGCCGAGGCTGCTGCCGAATCGGGTCACATTGAAATACTAAAATATCTTTACAAAAATGGATGTTCATTGACCGGTACCGCAAGTTTATATGCTGCAACAAATGGACATTTCGATGTTCTTATTTGGCTGTATTTGAACGGGTGTCCGTGGGATAAATCTACTTTTTCTAATGCTGCTCGACACGGTAATCTAGAAATTCTTAAGTGGCTTTATTTGAACGGATGTCCATGGGATAAATCTACTTTTTCGAATGCTGTTCGATACGGGAATCTAGAGATTCTCAAGTGGCTTTATTCGAACGGATGTCCATGGGATGCTTTTACTTTTTCAAATGCTGCTTTACATGGTGATCTAGAAATTCTCAAATGGCTTTATTCGAACGGGTGTCCATGGGCTTCACATACCTGTTCTTCTGCTGTTGATAAAGGTCATTTTAACGTTTTAAAGTGGTTACGATCCAATGATGATAAAGATCAATGTCCCTGGAGTACTGTTACCAGTCTGAGTGCTGTCGAACATAACAACTTTGATATTCTAAAATATCTCCTAGAAAATGGATGTCCTATAAATGAAGAATCTAGTTGTTCTGCCGCTAAGAATGGCAATCTTACTATCCTAAAGTATCTTTTACAGAACAAATGTCCAGTAAATGTAGACGCGTATTACAGAGCAGTAGAGAACGATCATCTGGATATTATAAAGTATCTTTACGAAAAAGGTTATTTGCTTGCTAAACACGTTTGTACTGTAGCATCACATTACGGTCGATTTGATATCGTAAAATGGCTTTATGAGAATAAATGTCCGATAGATAGTAAAAAATGTTACGATACCGCTTTCGCAAAAGGTAATTACAAAATATGTTCATTCATACGAAATATTCAAAATATTCAAATTTGATGATTTTGCTCACAATAACTACAATTATTTATGCTACACGGACATCCATTTTCATGAAGCCATTCTAAGATATCTAAATGCTTATCTCTCGCGGCTTGGGAACAGGCAGCTTCGTCCCAGGGACATCCGTTCTCTCGAAGCCATTTTAGAATATCGAAATGACCGAAACCGGCGGCCCCAGCACATGTAGTCTCACTCCAGGGGCAACCATTCTCTCGAAGCCATTTTAGAACATCTAAATGTCCATCTCTAACTGCACTCGCACATGTATCTTCACTCCAGGGACATCCATTTTCACGGAGGTATTTTAAAATATCCAAATGACCATTTAATGCAGCATAACTACATGCACGTTCATTCCAGGGACATGTATCTTCATCGGATCTAAGCCATTTTAGAATATCGAAACTACCGTTGTATGCCGCAAAAGCACACGTATATTCATTCCAAGGACATCCATTTTCTCGGAGCCATTTTAGAGTATCCAAATGACCATACTTGGCAGCATACATAGAAGTACCCGAATTCCATGGATAAATTGGATTCGTTTTATTTGGACTCCTAATGTATTTTAAAACTTCGATATGTCCACCAGATGCCGCACTATAATTTATCCATTCATCAAATAAACATCCTTTTTCTTCAAACCACTTTAGAACATCCAAGTGACCATTTTTAGCGGCGCCATGACACATCCAATTCTTCATTTCAGGCTTTCCATAATAATCATAGATCCATTTCACAATCTCTAATCTACCCCCACTACCAGCTGCACGTAATAATTTACCTCCATTCTTGTATCCTAAACCTAAGGTGTCATGAATGTATCTCAATATCACAAAACTACCCGATTTGGCAGCCAGTTTACAAAATTCCTGTGTAGTATTCACTGAAAATACAGGTTTATTATCCAAAGATAGTGATAATAACCATTTGAACAATTCTATGTGATCGTTAGAGATAGTATCCCTAATGATCAGATCGATATTTGTGTATCTATTCACATGCTGTACATGTACATAAAATTTAGATGTTAAGCTCAATGAAAATCTAGACGATACATCTGAAAGATACGCTACTAACGATAACAACTCTTTCGGGATATGTGCAAGTATATTCATCGGTTGGTAGAAAAGTATTGTTTCCTATGAAGATACCCAAACAATAGGATGTTCAAATTTTTTAAATCTAAACCCCCTCGTATTCATATCTGTTCAAAAATCAATGGGTATTCAAACTCCGAATCAAAATCGTCAACGGTTTTATCCGTATACAATGATTGATCAAAATACAATTCTTTTGGAAGCGGTGTTAAATTGGATCTTGGATGTCTTGATTGAATTGTGACACCGTTTGCTACGTATGAACCAATTGTCTCAAACTGGAGATCCCATAGTTGATACGGTCGATTTTCGTCGTTTTCTATGGGTTCAACAATGTCTCCGATCTGAATTGCATCATGAATTTTAGAGTTAGAGTATTTAGCGAGAACACTGGCAGGTCTTCTTGTTTTTGTTGCATGATGGATGATTGGATGACCAGATGTTATTAATAATGTATTAGATGGAATATTTTGATCCAAACAGTTAGGATAAAATTCACACATGTGTACTTTTGCATTTGATCTATACTTAGTGTTTTCAACATATGCCACAACATGACTATTGGTAAAGAATGGATCACTAGAAACAACATCCCCTCTTTTCATGTGTTGAATGAGTTTAGTTTGACCATTAGCCATGAGAATTATGGTATTGGTTGCAATGCATAATGGACTGATAGTTATGTCAAAAAAATATTTTTCGATCGTACCGTCATTGTCGACTGATATGGTCGACGTATATGTACCTGGATCATCTGGAGCCGGGGTTGTTCCGGTATATGATAGATAAAAATAGCCAGCTTTGTTTAAATCAAAATCTAAAATCCTGTCTATCGATGTAGGTATTGTATCTTCCGAAGAACCAGTACTATTGAACACCAATTTCAAGTTCCCTGAAGCCGGACCAATGAATCCGTTGGGATTAGATTCGTCCGCGGTGATCGCGACAAGCAAACCATCAATCCCGATCCCATTAGATATCTGACTACTCGGCGGGGTGTTTGTAGAATAAGCTGTACCGACCGTAAAATCATAGACATATGTATTCGTTGGAGCATTAGATGGATACTTGTTTGGAGATAGAAAGGTTGACATTTTGTTATTATATATATTATTTATTATTTTTGTCAATATGGTGAGAACTTACAAAAAATAATCACTATTTTGTTTGAACTCTGTTATAATTATACTTAAATTTGACTTGACTTTACATTCGATAGGAATCACTTATGTAAAGTGTCATCATTGGATCATAATAAATTCTTGGTTGATGTGAAGTTTTAAAAAATGAATTGAATCGCTAACACATTTTGTGTATTTATATCTGTTCAAAAATCAATGGGTATTCAAACTCCGAATCAAAATCATCAACAATTTTATCTGTATACAATGATTGATCAAAATACAGTTCTTTTGGAAGTGGTGTTAAATTGGATCTTGGATGCCTGGCTTGGATTGTGACACCGTTAGCTACGTATGAACCAACTGTCTCAAACTGAAGGTCCCATAATTGATACGGTCTATCTGCGTCGTTTTCTAGAGGTTCAACAATGTCCCCGATTTGAATCGACTCATGAATTTTAGAGTTAGAGTATTTAGCGAGAACATGAGCGGGCCTTCTTGTTTTTGTTGCATGATGGATGATTGGATGACCAGATGTTATCAACAATGTATTAGATGGAATATTTTGATCTAGACAGTTAGGATAAAATTCGCACATGTGTACTTTCGCATTTGCACTGTATTTAGTGTTTTCAACATATGCCACAACATGACTATTGGTAAAAAAGGGGTCACTAGAAACAACATCTCCTCTTTTGATGTCTTGGATGAGTTTGGTTTGACCATTCGCCATGAGAATTGTAGTATTAGTTGCAATGCATAATGGACTAATAGTTATGTTCAACATATATATTTCGGATGGCGCGCCGAGACCGCTGATTGATATGAACGACGTATACGTACCAGGATCATTTATAGCCGATGATGTTCCGGTATATGACAGATAAAAATAGCTACCTACGGGGAAACTAAGGATGCCAGTCGTGGTTATCGCCGTAGATATTGTCTGGGTAGTGCTACCGCTGACCACTATCAAATTCAAATTTCCTGATATCGGTCCAATAAATCCGTTGGGATTACCTCCTAGAGCGGTGATATCTAAAACGAGGTTGATCTCGGTCGCATTAGATATTTGACTACTCGGTGGCGTGTTTGTAGAATAATCGGTACCTACTGTAAAATCATATTCATATGTATTTGTTGGAGCGGTATCGGATGGATAGCTAGTTGGAGTTAGATCGGTTGACATTTGTTATTACGTATATTATCTATTATATTTGTCAATATGAGATGGGAGGGACATTTACCAAATCGAATGTGTTGTCATATGCACTTTAATGGAATGAAACTGAATGTTCTTGGGATTCACATGCGTGTTCTAATGCTGCTACGAATGGACAATTACACTCAACTGTTGTCAACGTTTGTTGTATCTAATTGTTCAAAAGTTAATGGGTATTCAAACTCCGAATCAAAATCGTCAACAATTTTATCTGTATACAACGATTGATTAAAATACAATTCTTTTGGAAGCGGTGTTAAATTGGATCTTGGATGCCTGGCTTGGATTGTGACACCGTTTGCTACGTATGAACCTACGGTCTCAAACTGGAGATCCCACAACTGATACGGTCTATCTTCGTCGTTTTCTAGAGGTTCAACAATGTCTCCGATCTGAATTGCGTCATGAATTTTAGAGTTAGAGTATTTAGCGAGAACACTGGCAGGCCTTCTTGTTTTTGTTGCATGATGGATGATTGGATGACCAGATGTTATTAATAATGTATCAGATGGAATATTTTGATCTAGACAGTTCGGATAAAATTCACATATGTGTACTTTTGCATTTGATCTGTACTTAGTGTTTTCGACATTTGCCACAACATGACTATTGGTAAAGAATGGATCACTAGAAACAACATCTCCTCTTTTGATGTGTTGAATGAGTTTGGTTTGACCGTTAGCCATGAGAATTGTAGTATTGGTTGCAATACAAAATGGACTGATAGTTATGTCTAAAGTATATGTTTGGGTCGCACCGGAACCTTCGGGGATTACTGATATGGTCGACGTATACGTACCGGGATCATTTAGGGCTGGTGTTGTCCCGGTATATGATAGATAAAAAGAGGAACGTTTGTTTAAAGTAAAGGAAAGCGAATTTGTCGCAGTAGATACTGACGAAGAACCATTATTGTATATCAAACTCAAATTTCCTGAAGCCGGACCAACATCGGGATTAGATCCGTTAGCGGCGATCGTAATAGAATAAGCACTAATGTTCGGATTAGATATCGGTACTGTGCTTGTGGAAGAAGCTGTACCAACCGTAAAATCATAGACATATGTATTTGTTGGAGCATTAGATGGATAATTGCTTGGATTTAGATAGGTGTTTGACATTTTGTTATTATTTATATATATATATTATCTATTATTTTTGTCACTGAGGTGATCATTTACCAAAAATAGACAAAATAAAGTACTCCTTAATTTAATGAAGGGTGACATTGATACCGAAGTTCAACAGTGTGTAGAGGGAGAAATTAGACTTGTATTCAGTTGGTAAAATGTTCTTTTTTGGGAAGTGTCTTGAATAATGTTTTGTTTTCATTGATTGTTCGTTGACTCTCTAAGGTTACGTGTGTTTTTGATTATCATCATCAATCTCTCTTTGATTCTTGATTTGTTGTATTTCATTTTGAGGCAGATCTTTATATAAATCTCTAGCAGTTCGACACGTATTCCTCTTATTCTTTTTTTACACCCAATATTGATCACATCAATAGTGTTGATGATATACTAATACACGCGAATGGAAACGGATTTGATGTAAAATGAATCAAATTGAATCACTAACACATTTTTTGTATTCATATCTGTTCAAAAGTTAATGGGTATTCAAACTCCGAATCAAAATCGTCAACGGTTTTATCTGTATACAATGATTGATCAAAATACAGTTCTTTTGGAAGCGGTGTTAAATTGGATCTTGGATGCCTGGCTTGGATTGTGACACCGTTAGCTACGTATGAACCTACGGTCTCAAACTGGAGATCCCACAACTGATACGGTCTATCTTCGTCGTTTTCTAGAGGTTCAACAATGTCTCCGATCTGAATTGCGTCATGAATTTTAGAGTTAGAGTATTTAGCGAGAACACTGGCAGGCCTTCTTGTTTTTGTTGCATGATGAATGATTGGATGACCAGATGTTATTAATAATGTGTTAGATGGAACATTTTGATCTAGACAGTTAGGATAAAATTCACACATGTGTACTTTTGCGTTTGCGCTATACTTAGTGTTTTCAACATTTGCCACAACATGACTATTGGTAAAGAATGGGTCACTGGATACAACATCCCCTCTTTTGATGTCTTGGATGAGTTTAGTTTGACCATTAGCCATGAGAATTACGGTATTGGTTGCAATACAAAATGGACTGATAGTTATGTCTAAAGTATATGTTTGGATCGTACCTTTATTGTTGACTGATATGGTCGACGTATACGTACCGGGATCAGTTAGAGCAGGTGTTGTTCCGTTATATGATAGATAAAAATAGTCATCTGAGTTTAAATTAAAGGAAAGCGAATTTGTTGCAGTAGATACAGATACTGGCGAAGAATTATGAACGTGTATCAAAATCAAATTCCCTGAAGCCGGACCAACATCGGGATTAGATCCGTTAGCGGCGATCGTAATAACCAAACCGGCAGCGGTCGCATCAGATATCTGATTTGTAGAAGACGCGGTACCGACCGTAAAATCATAGACATATGTATTCGTTGCAGCATTAGCCGGATACTTGTTTGGAGATAGAAAGGTTGACATTTGTTATTATATATATAATATCAATTATATTTGTCAATATGCGGGGCATTTACCAAAAATAGACAAAATAAAGTACTCCTCAATTTAATTTAATGAAGAGTGACATTGATACCGAAGTTTAACAGTGTGTAGAGTGAGAAATTAGATTTGTATTCAGTTGGTGATAAGTAGGTTGCCATGTAGAAGAATGCATCAGAACCATCTCCACCTGTAAGCGGTACTTGGAGAATTGTCTGACCTCCAAAAAGTGCCGGTAAGAATAATGCTTGTAGATGAGCGGTAGCTACAATTGATGGAGAGACACCGATGAGTCCTGCAAAATATTGTGTAACAGCTTGGAATTCAATCTGAGCGATATCACCAGCGTTCGCAGATGGATTGTATGATGTAGCGCTGATAGTAGTGTTGACAAAAACACAACCAACACCAGTGAATCTGATATTTGGATATTTCTGATCAATGTTACGACCGAGGATGTGATCGGTTTTAAATTCTTTCCCTGCATTGTACCATTCTTGAAACATTGGTGGATGTCCTTTGGCAGCTGTGGACAGTGCAGTATTCCATGCCATTGGAACCGATAAGTTGTTGAACACCATAAATTCTCTTTCTAATCTGATACCTCCATTGATGTACATATCTGCTTGACAATCGAGTTCATCGTCAGTGAAAGCGATCTGATCACCATTGTAAACTTGTAATGCATTGTCATCAACAAAATCTGGATTACGTCCAAAATGTTTAGTCCATTTTGTTCGTAGTTTAGAAACACCCTTTTTATCACACCAATCGAGGGCCCATACATTGACCGATGAAGGTACCGTTGTGTAATCAAATGTATCTGTATCACGAGTGGTGCAGACTACTGTGGCTCCTAAAGCGACACTTTGAAGTGTAACCTGGAGAGCAATACCTCTACATCCTGTAATCAGACCAATTTTACCGACTAATGATGGCAGAGTGGCATTTGCTGCCGGTGAGATCGGCCATGGAATTGCAAGTGTAGGAAAGACTACCTGTTCATCAGATTGAGAATGACGTTTTGTATTTTCAGTGAACTCCAAAGATTCACGCTTAGTCAAAAATTGCGTATTCCGTTTGATAAATGCAAGTTGTTCATTGCGATTGTCACTATCGGATAAAGCACTAAAAGTGATAATAAATGATGAGATTAGAACAAATAACAACTGATGCATGATAGGAATAGAATACTTTCGTTTGATGTTTATGAGTACATCAAGCAATTCGAATTTCAAATTTTTTGGAGGTTATCTATCATTAATTCTCCATTTTTAATATCATTTTAACACCTCTTTTGGCTGATTGTAGTGCTCCTTCCATGAATCCGGGGAAATTTGTGCAGGTGTATTCACCGATAAAGATGAATTGATCGTTGTATATTGGCACAGGATAATAGAGATTTTTACTTGCTACTGTTTGGTGACCTAGTCCTCCATATGAATAGCCTGTTTTAGTGTATTTTTCATTAGGCCAATTTACCAATTGACTCTTCTTAAGTGTTTTGGTATAGTCTTTACCGTACAATACCTCCATCTGTTTGGTGTAGTTTTTGTAGTAGTCCGGATAGCTCAACAGTTTTTCGGCCAAGGGACCTCCTGAGAAAGAACTGAAAAATATCTGTTGATTTTTTGTATTAGATTCTTTGAAATTATTACTGTTCAGATTGAACTTGAATACGCACTGGTTTTCCGTTGCCTCCCACGTTTCTCCGAATGTATCATTCATACTATTCGGTGATTTAGACTCTTTTATCCAGAATCTATTCTCCATAGTGTTGATGGTTCTAATACCTGGTCCCATGCTCGGCATGTATTTAGTTTGATCAAATGCCGGTTCGAATTTAATGTTGTCCCATGTGGTCGGTGGTATCGACATAAGTAAGTAGTCACATTTGTAACTTCCTTTAGTAGTACAGATCTTGAATTGTTTGTGTGAGTTTGAAAATCTAATCTTTTTGACAGGCTCGTCTAGATTGATCTTCAAATCCTTTGCTAAGCTGTATGCCAGACTGACATTCCCGGCACTACAACGGAAATTTTCATCGGTGTCCCAGTAGTTTCGAGCATCTTTTAAGCTCGCTTTGACCTGACACATTAGACCCAGATAACTCTGTTCGCTCAAAGAGCCACAATTAAAATTTGACAGATTCGCTTCAACCAACTGTCGACCGAGTGATTTAGCAGGTATTCTCCATTGATCAAGTTTCTCATCGACAGAAATATTTTCTAATTGTCTTATGTATGCAGGTTCTAACCAAGGGCGATCAGGATAGTCCAACCGATTCGCATCATCAGAGATTCTCATCAGTATATCGTTCGATTCGTCTTCGGCGATCGTGACCTCTTCCTCAGAAAGTATCTTACCACCTAGATACACCGGCATTAACAAGTCCTGACCGGCATAATCAGATTGACTAGTTAATGATGTCATACCTAAACTGAATTTCTTCGCTAATTTTAGCCATTCACGATGATGCAAACCTATGTACTCTCCACCGTATTCAACCAATCTATCACCGTGTTGGACAGTATGAACACGTCCTCCGATTCTATCGCGAGCTTCTAGAATCGTAACATCGAATCCCAATTCTTGCAATAAGTACCCACTATACAGCCCCGAAAATCCAGCACCTACAATAATGATTTTTTTACGGGGACATTTTTTGGTGTCACCAAGATGAGAAATATCAAATTCTTCATTCGTTCGGTAATAATAATCTTCTTCCTCATCTAATGCACGTTGTGTAATTTGACGACCACATCTCTGACGTATTTGTTGAAGTCCGCGAGACATTTTTTTATACATCGCCTCAAAATTTAATTTTATGACGGTGGTAGATCATAGATTATAGATTATACATTGAGTCTCATACTGTTTGCATGTTGTTTAAATCCGAGTTTTTCATAGAATCCCTTAACATCATCGGATGCATCTAGAATGATCTTATAACACCCTTCATCTTTTGAACACTGAACTAATACATCCATTAGTCTCTTAGCCAAACCTAAACCTCTGTATGATTCGTCGATCACAATGTCTTCAATGTGAGCCGCCCTACCGATATCATGGATCAGTTTATCCTCTACTAGAACAGAGCCCGTACCAACTATCGTATCTTCATATCTTACGATAAACAGATGTTTTTTATTGATCGTAGAAACATTCATATTTGTGATGTGATCTAATACTTTACGAACATCCATATCATCGATCTTAACAGAAAACTTGGTAGACGATAACTGTTCTAACACTCTCATCAAATTTCGTAGATTGACATCAGTAGTATTTATGTCGGAATCTTGTATCTTTTCAATACGAAACTTCTTAAGGTACTCTATTCGAAGCAGATCCAACTGTTCGGGGGTGTTCGCACCTAGTGTCTCATCATATGACGACTCATATGTCGAATCATCAATAAACGTTACCAGTCTGACATTTTTTCCGATATATTGGGGGCAATCAGTGAGATAGTATTCGTTCTGGGCGTTGTTGTTGTTGAGATGTTGGAATGATGTTAGGAGTGGTCCTATTTTGAAAGCATACGTCCCGGTGTTGATCAAAGTGATTAGACTCTCGTCTTTGGTGCAGTCTTTCTGTTCGACGATCTTTACGAAAACACCGTTATCTGTCACGATCCTGCCGTATCCGTAGTTATCAATGGTATCTTTAGTTAACAGGACACATTTTGTATCAGGATGTTCTATCTTTTCGAACATACTCAACATTGTTTGTTTAGAGATCAAAGGAACATCTGCACTCAGAATTAAAAGTATATCATCAGGATGTTGTTGTTTAAGTAGTTCTGTCGTTGCCATCAATGCACCTCCTGTTCCATTGGCTACAGGTTGTTCACAGATATGAATAGTTGATCCATTGTATGTGTAATCATTAGACGAGTATCCTAAATAACCTTGATCTACGAGGGTTCCTAAAACAATATCTCTGTTCTTTGTGGAGACAATCAGGACAATGTTTGATCCGATTTCATAAGCATTGTGTATCAGATGCATCATCATTGGTTTGTTGCCTATTGGGAGAAGTTGCTTGGGAATACTGGATCCCATACGGGTACCAGACCCACCTGCCATTATGACTACGAATCTATTGATATTTGGGTTAATCATCACTATATACTACCTGGTCTTATTCGGGGATATTGGGATAGGGGGCCCAATCCTTTTCGGATATATTTGTATAGTAGATATATATATGGATCAAAACATCAACCTAAACAACGACCTAAACAACGACCTAAACAACGACCTAAACAACGACCTAAACAGCAAGATAAATTTTTGTTTCTATTGGATCAATCTGGATCGGGATACGGATCGTAGAGAGAATATGACAGCATTGTTTCAACAACACAATATCACTAACGTAAGAATCCCTGCGATACTAGGTACTACTGTTGCCGATAAACAGCTCGCATGCACGAAGTCTCATATCAAAGCAATCACAACTTTTTTAGAATCGTCAGAATCGGATGATGCAGCATTAATATGTGAGGATGATATGACATTAGAGTATGAACCTTACTGGATAGAGGATCTAGATACCGTGATAAACAATGCTCCATCTGATTGGGAGATAATTCAGTTAGCGATTACGTGTGACAGATTCGATTATGATTTTTACAAGAATACTACGAACTACATCCCTCACAAATACCACTACTATTCTACAGTGTGTTATGCCATCAATCGACGGGCTGCCAAACGCGCCGTAGATATTCAATTCGCGTCCTCTGATTACCAAGCAGACATGGTGTTATACAAATTTTTTAAAACATACACTTACAAATATCCTATGTTCACACATCGTGATAACATACCTTCCACGATTAATCCATCCGATGGCCACATAGCCTACCATATACTATCCAGAAAAGTGGTAACTGATTTTGTTAAAAAACAGAAAGAATTACAAAATACAAACTCCACATAGAAATATACATTCCCACAGCCGATAGATCTACACACTACACACTACACACTACACACTACACACTACACATAATATGTCCTATCCTATGCATATCGATGTAGAACAGGTACAATTACGAATATATTTATACAGATATACATATATGAACTCAAATACTAACCTAAACAACAATTCAAAATTAAAATATCGTTTCTATTGGATCAATCTGGATAGGGATGTGGACCGTAGGGAGCAAATGATGGAACTATTTCAGCAATACGATATTACCAATATCAGAATTCCTGCGATATTAGGCACAACTGTTGCCGATAGAGAGATTGCATGTACGAAGTCTCATATCAAGGCAATCACAACATTTCTAAATTCGACTGATGATGCAGATGTGGCATTAATATGTGAGGACGATATGACATTAGAATACGAACCATACTGGCCAGTGGATCTAGATACCGTAATAAAGAACGCTCCGCCAGACTGGGAGGTAATACAGTTAGCTCTTACGTGTATCAAACTCGATGATGATTTTCATAAAAATATTACAAACTACATCCCTCACAAATACAATTATTATTCTACGGTGTGTTATGCTATCAAACGATGTGCTGCCAAACGAATCGCAGATATTCAACTCACATCCTCTGATAATAACCAAGCAGACATGGTGTTATACAAATTTTTTAAAACATACACTTACAAATATCCTATGTTCACACATCGTGATAACATACCTTCCACAATTAATCAAAACCATAATCATACAGACTTCCATGTACTATCCAAAAAAATAGTATCTGATTTTGTTAAAAATCCTAATCTATTACAAAAACAAACACAAACTTCCCATAGAAATATACATTCTCGTGACCTTAGAACGACACGATAACAGTCATCACGTCGAAAATATTGAAAAGTTTAACGATTAACCCCCTATAACATAATTCAATTACATAAAAGTAAGAGTAGTACTAAATTATACACTACATATAGTATGTCATATCCTATGCACATCGATGCAGAACAACCACAATTGTCCGCATCGTCTAAACCTGAACTTGAACCTAAACTTGAACCTAAACTTGAACCTAAACTTGAACCTAAACTTGAACCTACACCATATGATCTAGATAATGATGTAAAAAGGTACACGAACGATAGTTTTGATATTGATGATATGATACTAGAATCAGAATCATCCGAACTACCTGAATCGAACGATATAAATATAGATATAGATACAGACATATACGATTCAGAACTTTTGGGAACAACGGACAGTATGGTTCTACGGGCTGTATTCTATGAAGACGATCAGATTAGTGATGACAACGATAATATTGATATTAATATTGATATTAATATTGAATCCAGACCAAAAAATCCGATAGGTCCTATTTCAAAGATTACACCAGTCTCCGTTCCGATTTCATCAATTGCATCATCGAGTATGAATCTATTCTCGAATCTGTTCTCACAAACTGTTGTATCATCTGAGACCAATACAAATACTAATACTAATACTAATACTAATACAAATACAAATGCAAGTACTGATACTGATACCGATCTTACGATAGATGATATGATGGGGGATGATATGATAGAAGGCATTACAATAAATAGTGGTCTGATAGAATCCGTTGGCTTTAAATCTAACAATCAGATAGATCCGACAATGATTAAATTTCTCGGTCAAAATGGTAGTGGTAATAATAGTAATACATCAGACAGACTCACCAATATCAACATAGATATGAATGTGGAGAATCGACGTATTTCAAAATGGGTCGAAGATGGGGCTGTAGAAAAATGTTTCAATTGTAGAACAGGATTCTCTCTCATATTCAGAAAACATCATTGTAGATTGTGTGGTAGGGTGTTTTGTAACGTTTGTAGCAATTACTACACAACACTCCCTTTAGACATTCTGAACAAGATTCCTGATAGACCACCAAGATTTACCGATATGTTGTGGGGGGATGATCTGAACGGTAGCGTCAGGGTGTGTGGATCATGTTTTACCTACGTTAGTAAACTGATTCGAATACGAAAGATCATTAAAGTTTTCGAGATCTGTCAATTTACGATGAGAGATCTTATCTTTTTGAGTACAATGAGTCCTGATTGGGAGGATGCTGCCAAATTTCTTCTGGCGAGATTCAGAGACATTCAGTACAAATTAAGCATCGAAGATCTAACATTAACCGAAAAACAGATGTTGTGGATCAATCGTAATTTTTTGACCGGACACAGTCGATGGATGGTTCAATTAGTCAAGGCAACCAACTTCAAGGATTCTAATTCTGTTTTGATTTTAGAACAGCTGATGTACAAACCTAAACGTAATTGTTGTTGGGATACAATGTGTACTAGATTTTGTTCGGAGACCGTCGGGATCACCGATATGCTCGATCTGATCAGATACAACAATAATAACAGAGTCATCTCAAACTTCATTCAGAAATGTTTGGAAGATGTATCGCACGAGATACTTATCAACTATCTACCATTCTTTGTGTTTAATATTAAGAACAACACCTTTATTTTGGATATTCTTTTAAACAAGGGAATTCATAGTTTTAAGTTCATGGCTCATCTTTATTGGTGTATTAAAGTCTTCTGTCAGGATCCAGAGAATCGCAAGAGATACATCATTCAAACTCTTATGACGGTCCGCGAAAAATCCCCTAAAGATTTTAAACAAAGGTTCAAAGATATGATATGGGTCGAAACCACGATACTAGATGTTGATCCGATGAAACCGAAAAAGTTGGATATCACTCGTCTACATCTCCTTAATGAAAGATCTATCGATAGTAAACCACGTATCGTACTTCCTCTGTGTCATGATAAAACTTTTGTCGGTGTCGATGATAAGAATATTCGAGTTATGTCGAGCTACTCTCAACCGGTAATCATCGATTTTTTCGTGGAAAATGATAATGGTACTAGAATAAAGAAACCGATCATGTTCAAGAACGACGATGTCCGTAAAGACTACATCGTTATCAATATTATCAACATAATACACGACATCCTCAAAAACGAAGAAGACGATTTGGACATCGATATGATCAGATACGAAGTCATGCCGACCAGTAGCAATACAGGCTATATCGAGATCATCGAAAATTCCTCGACAATCTTCAACATCATCGAGAACTCCGGACTCACGATTCAGAACTACATTTTGAACAACAACAAGACTCAGATAATTGCAACGTTTCGTGAAAAGTTCATTAGGTCGACGGCCCTCTATTGTGTCGTCAGTTATCTTCTCGGTATCGGTGATCGACATCTGGACAACATCATGATCTCACAGGACGGATTACTGTTTCACATTGATTTCGGATACATCTTAGGTCAGGATCCCAAATACTCTAACAATAGATTGATCAGAGTCACCCCGGAGATCATTAATGTCATCGGTGGATACGGAACCGATGACTATGACTATTTCACTAAGACTTGTGTCAAGATCTACAACAGATTACGATTACATGTAAACTTATTCTCGAATCTCCTATCAATCATACCATCGATCGATCCGAACATAACCTATGATACGATCAAACGAGAATTAACAGAACGTTTTGAGATAGGTGAAAATTGTTTAGAAGCCGCAACTCATATGGATACTAAGGTTAATAGTCAACATAATTTTGAATACATGGTGATAGACTTTCTGTACAAATCTACCAAAAGTAGTCTCTACAAGGGGATCTCATACGTTGCAGGATCAGTATTGAATGTTTTTACCGGGACTTCGCATTATTGATTTCATCTCATGTAGAACTTTATCTATCATTGTGGTCGTATTGAAAAACGGTGGAATATCATTATCGAATCTGTATTCGAATACTGTTGCATTGTACTTATGAGCCAACTCTAGTTTGGATCTGACAGTGTCCATAGTTTCGAATCTTGACTCAGTATCGATACCTATCGCCATCTTATGATAGGGCAGACCACTTGCGTTGTACTCATTCATAACATATTCGATACTGTCGGTCGATGTTTGATACGACATGATGTTGATACTGTCTACGAGGTCCCTAAGTTTTCCTATGATTTCAGGTAGAGCAAGTCCTGGAACTACCGCATGGGTTACCTTAGATATTTTAGATATCGCTTTTAGTAGTGTTATCAGTTCTGGTGCATATTGGTTGATCTGTGGTGATTCCCAATCGATATCTACCCCATCAAGATTGAATTTTTTTAGGTATCGTGCAACACTTTCAGCAAACATATCTGGTCGTTTGGCAGCTTTGATAAAAAGATCATCAACCATACCACCATACCCCAGAAGTGATACAAACACCTCACCATCGGGTCGAGCTTTTTTGTAAAGGGATGTAATATGACGTATTCGAGTGTCATAATAGGGATAATCGTTCGTCATATTACAATGTTCGTCGAGAATTGCGAACGATATGATAATTCTATCAAATACGTGCCACGGGATGTACTGACTGTAGTTCATAGTGTTGTTGTATGATTCATCGAACATTCCAAAGTATCCGGTGATTTTGACGTTGACGTTGACGTTGACGTTGACGTTGACGTTGACGTTGACGTTGACGTTGACGTAATGTGAACGTAGATATGGATTCCAGATGGGTCTGAAATGTAGAATCGATAACAGAATTAAACACAGTAGTATGATCATGTTATGAGTGAATACTAGACTAGAGATAAGAACGATACTGTCAGTATATTGTCAATTTCAATGTTTTTACTATCTACATGAATGATGAACCATGAAAATTCGGCGGTAGTGAATGAAGCTGCATGAGAGTTTATCATTGTCTGTTCATGTTGATGTTGAAATTGCTCACATCTTATTATTTCCCTTACGTTACATTTATTATAGAAAAATTGAATTTGTGTTGAATGAGTAGTATACATTAGAACAATCTATGATCATAACAACATGTCAGAGATAAAGAGCAGTAAACCCGTCAGAGTTGTCAAAATCAAGCCAAATACAAAGACCCCGCCAAAACGTAGTATCAAGAACAAAAAAATGATCAAACACTCCGATGAATCTACAGAGGATGAACTCATAGAAGAACCCGAAGAAAAACTGATAGAAGAATTGGATGATTATGAGAGATCCATGCTTAACAACGATCGTTACATCAAAGTCAAAAAGATTCTTAAAGATACATTTACATACGATAACTTCAAACCTCATCAGTACAGAATTATTGATAAGATTATCGAAACGAAAGACGTATTAGCAGTAATGCCGACCGGATATGGAAAGAGTTTGTGTTTTCAATTACCTCCGCTTTTGACAGATGAAGTAGCAATTGTCATCAGTCCTTTGATCGCCTTGATGAAGGATCAGAAGACTGGATAAGCTAGGTATGACCAGTTGTTGTTACAATTCAACTCTAGGTGTAAAAGAAAAAAGAGAAGTCGAAGAAGGTTTAATTGCAGGTAGATATCAGATCATGTATGCGGCGCCCGAGATGTTAGTAAACTGCCATAGTTTAATCGAAAGAATCTTTGAAAAAAGAGGAATCTGTATGTTGGCGGTCGATGAAGCTCACTGTATATCATCATACGGTTTTGATTTCAGACCCAAATATCGTGACATTGTCAAGATTCGAAACATTTTGCCAGGTGTTCCAGTTCTGGCAGTTACCGCTACCGCGACACAAAAAGTTGTTGAAGATATCAAAACGTCCCTTAATATGACAACTTGTGAACAGATCATGACATCCTTTGATAGACCCAATCTCACGATCCATGTCAAAAGGACCGGTGACAATACATTAGAACACATACGAATGCTCATCAAAAAGAACGGTGGATCGACTATCATCTATTGTATCTCCATTAAGAATACGGAGAGTGTTTCCGAAAAGCTAACGGCCCTAGGTATCAATGCCAAACCGTATCACGCAAGTCTGACAAAGGCTGAAAGGACCGAAACCCAGGAGGGCTTCATGAATGATGAGTACAGATGTATCGTAGCAACCGTAGCATTCGGTATGGGGATCAACAAATCAGATATTCGTACGGTGATTCATTACGGGTGTCCACAAAACATCGAGGCATACTATCAAGAGATCGGAAGGGCTGGTCGTGATGGTGAAGCCGCTAGTTGTTATCTCTTCTACAAACAACAAGATTTTATCATCCAGGAAAAAATCATTGCGAACAAGATTAAAGATGCTGTCTACAAGAACATGCGTAAGAAACTTCTGGCCACGATTAGTCAGTATGTCAATACCAAAGGTTGCAGACGTAAGTACATCCTCAACTACTTCGGACAGAATGTGCAATATACAAATTGCAAGAGCTGTGATAACTGCATGAATACTGATGTCAATAATTCTAATTCTAAGCAGATAAGTAAACACGATGAATTCAAACTATTTCAGATACTGAGTACGATCTACGCGATAGAATCATCCAAGGGCTATTCGTTTGGTGCGAGCACTATTGTACTGATTCTCAAAGGATCCACTGGACAAAAGATCAAACCGTGGATGAGGAATCTGACGTATTATGGTGGAATGAAGACTTACACTGCGAAACAGGTGACAGAGTTCGTACATTTGGCGATTGATACGGGATATATCGAGGATCATGATGTCGGAAGTGGTGTAAGAGTTCTGAGATGCACCCAAGATGGTAAGGATTTTGCTGGCAGATATGAAGAACAACTCAATGGTGAAGAGGCTGGGGATGTCGTAGATGTAGATATTGAAGAATCTGATGAAGAGTCAGAACCAGAACCTACACCTAAAACAATACGAAAATCTAAACCCAAACCACAATCTATAAAAAAGGACACTGATAAAAGAGTAGTTGTCAGAATACGATAATTGTACCGCTTCGCGAAATATATATTTTTATTTATGAGTATAAATGTTCATCAAATCTCACAAATTCAACAACAAATTCAGCAAACCTCTCAATATACATAGATACTCCAATACTAATAACAACAGTAATAACTATCTTCTTAATTCCCAGATCAAGAACATCTGTAGACAGATCGAACCCAATTCACTTCTCACACAGAGAGAACTATCAAATACTTACATCTCGAAAGTTAAGTTTAATCGGTTAGAAGATAATGTTGTCGGTGATAGAATCGACATCAGTGAATTAGCTAAATCATTTGATCTCGATCCAGTCGATGTTTTAAGATCCCTCTATGTCGAAGGTCTTTCTAGAACGAGATACGAACAATCCAACATCTTTAGACTTGATCCGGTTCGTTATCTTCATAAGATCGTCGAAGAGCATCCATTTACACCATTACAACTAACACGTTTGGTCGATGATCGTTTTTATCAAAACACCTATCACCAAACAATCCTGCAGGCGTCCCTTCAAAAATCACACGAGGATACAGGTAAACGAAACAATACTCTATTTGGTATCCCAAATAGATTTTATATACCTAATAAGTCAAGAGTCATTCTGTATGATGGTCCTTTCTATGATTGTGCAAAGATTGAAATCGACACTAGATATGATACTAATACCAAAGAACACATAATCATCATATCCGAACACAAGATCCCTACTGACCACTTTGATTCGGAGGATCTACGAACAATTTTAAGTCTAGCAGACACTAATAATGGTTTTATAGCTGGTTTGGGGAACGTCTTCCTAAATAATACATTTGATAAAAACCACATCTACAACATGCACAACTTTGATTTAAAACACGGTGAAGGGGCTTTTCACACAGCAATGATTAAGTGTATTGTCAATCGAACTAATACTGAATAAAATAATAATCCAAATATACCTAAATATGTTCACCAATTCCAATATTCTTTGCAGATATATGTACATCATAACAGAATTTATTGATTGTCCATACACGTCCATCATTTCTAATACCCTCATAATGAAGAGTTTTCCCACTTAACTCGTAGTAATAATTTTTAATTTCATTGTTATTGTATGTGGTATCTGTTACAATTACCGGGTCTTTTTTACATATTGATATAATATTATCCCCGATCAAGAGTTGTTTTCCTGTTGATATTTTCATCAAGGGATGTGTCATCACCAACACATTTCGATTAATGTCATATTTAATGCCATTTGGATCTTTAAAACTTAAATATGTTTTGGTAAAAATAGTAAATCTAAACTGTGGATAATATTCATCGATGATAATTAGCATACTTACATTTGCATCGTATTTCAAATCATTATTTAATTTATCATGAAAGTATATTAGGACATTTTTGTCATTTGTCATCTCAAAAATATCACATATATCAGTCAAATTTGAATTCTCTAAAAATTTAATGACTTTTTTGGGACAGATATTGGCCATATTTAGAAGTTCGTATTTAGATGAGCTGATGATTGCATTCAATTTGTGTTCCTCTGAAAATACGTTTTGCCAATTGCTGAATTTGAAAATATGTTCCCCGTAATCATGACTGTAAATTTTAGTTACAATATTCGCAATCGCATCCTCTTTCGAGTGTACCAATATATTTGCAATTGCGGATATTTCGTCATAATTTCGTTTGGTTATGATATCTTCTATGTTTTTTCCTAGAAAGGGTATTAGAATATTTATACAATCTATGTTCATCAACCATCTATCGATTAAGTTTAATACTTTGCATACATTATCGATTGTAATCAGATCGGTTACATCCGACTTGTATACCATTTTGATCATGATTTCGGCCATCTCGGAATCCGCATCTATTTCCATTTCGTTTTGAAACTCTTTGAACTCTTCGAACATGATTTTTATGAATGGTATCTGCTCGAGTACAATTTTAAGACACTTATACGTTTTACCATCCGTAGATTTTAGTGTACAATCTGAAAAATCGTGTTCAAATATGTCCTGTAATACTTTATCGTAAATTTCGTAGATGTTTAGATCAGGGGTCTTACAGTATTTCGCGAACATGTATTTTATCAGCATGTGTATAATATTATTATCGGTCAACGAGTTGCAAAAACTTTTGATGTGTCCAAATTCTGTATCATTAGCATCTTCTAATGAGCTCACAAATCGATCGAATACCTCAATCTTCTCATTATGTTCGTTTAGCATGTAGTTGTTGTAAATTAGCATTTCATCTGATTTGATGTCGATCGGTAGTGGTGAATTATTGGGTATTGATATTATTTTGGGTTTTATGTCATCAGACACGATATCATCATGTGGTGATAGTAATGGTATCGATTGATCCGGATTCGAATCTGTTGAATGCGTGGAATGATGTAAATGTAAATGTGGATGACTGAGTTTTGTTTTCGCAGTTTTCAAATGTTTCTGCAGCATTTTGATAGATAGATACTTATCGTGTCGATCTATAGAACTATTCATACGTTTATAATTTCAATTTTTTAATTAACGCATGCAACGTAAGGGAAAGTACGTAGGGAGGTGGCTATTTTAATAATAAGTCACACCAACAACTCCTGCATACTGATCTAGGATCTTCTCTTGTTCATCGTTAAAGGACTTAATGGACGGATCAATAATGCACATCTTGAAAGTTATCGGAACATTGGCCTTTTTCATCGAATCTAGTATCTTGTCGACCAATTTAATATTGATGTACAAAGTCTGTAGCTGTGCGTTTCTAATACAAGTGGTAATGTCCTTCTTGAAGATGATACGATGCAGGGTTTTGATATCGGACATCATCGTCAGATCATCAACTAAACTATCCAATATCTGTTGTTGATTGATCTGGTCTATCAAGTCTATGAATTCACTGTCCTTGACTGTTTTGTTTATAACGGCGTAAACTCTGTGATCATCGTATATGTTTTTGGTGATTTTCGTCGATACACCACAGATCACATATCGAGCAGTCGAAGATAGTGACTCATTGATGAACTCTTCGATATCTAGTGATTTCGATTCTTTCGTTTTGATTGAGATTTTCTTGTATTTGGTGAGCTGTATGTAATCGATCCTATTCGAGTTAACGCGAAACATATGATAGGGGTCATCATTGAATATCAGATCTTCTAGAAAATTAAGGTCGAAGTGATCATCATATGAATAACTGATTCGTTGATGATCAAAACGTTTCAGGATCTGTTTGTTAAAATTAGTCAGAGGATGTTCGGTTGTATTGGTTCCGACAAAGATGACGCAGTTGTAAACATGATCATCTTTGTTTGATTCGACTAACGATTTTAGACCAAAGTATCTCGATGATAGTAGTGATCGTTTAAAGGAGTCATTAGATCGGTTTACGATCTCAAACTGTTTCTTGATATGATCCTTGATCAGGTCCTGGGTGCACTCATACAGAACATAAACATACATGCTGTTTGATTTACCTTTGATGTTATTGTAGAGGGTTTTGTAGTAGTTGATATCGATTACGTTATTTGTGTTATTCGTATTGATTGGAGCATCGTTGATAGTGTAGATCGGTGTGGCCATTTGTTATGTATGTATTATTATCTATGATTGGACATTAGATGGTTTCAAATATACAAATTTTTTAGTTACCGTTTAATCAATTTCAATAACTTTGAGTATGATATCTGATCTTCTATGAGCCATTCCGATAGTGAGTTGAGTTCCATTGCCCTTTTTCGATGGAAAAGCTAACATGTGTGTTGAACAGTTTACGATCTCCTGATCCCTAATAGCGAAGGATTTGTTACCCAACGACCTGACAGGTAACAGAATGAGTTTAGGTATGTTGTTAGAATCAGCATATCTTTCGGCCAGAATATCTACACCCGTACATCCTCCAGATACGATGAGATCGATGTTCTGCGTAAGTCGAAATTCATCGAGCTCTCTCTTGATGTGATCATAGTTGTGATAGTTCCTGTAACCGACCACCCCGAGTCTTATTTCAAAGTTAGACAGGTCTTCGGTAGTCGAACCATTCTTCAGGATGTATTTTTGCATATTTTTTACTATTCTTGTGCTCATGATAGATTGTATCGATATCAATTCATATTTATCAATTCAACATTTTTTGTGAATGTGTAGTATAATGACAGATATTCTAGTTATAGATCAAGACCCTTCTAACTCTGGTTACAATTTTGATGCTGCATCTGGTTATGTATATGTAGTGA
>Ga0302280_1001078_pt1 | contig 23325 bp, 16 predicted proteins | sample III_Fen_E1_1_FD_198771 | JGI IMG/M metagenome (GOLD analysis project Ga0302280, IMG submission 198771) | Peat permafrost microbial communities from Stordalen Mire near Abisko, Sweden - III_Fen_E1_1 | ecosystem: Environmental > Terrestrial > Soil > Wetlands > Permafrost | place: Sweden: Abisko... | reverse complement strand
ACTGCCTGATCCGCTTACACATCCGTTTAAGCAGGTGCCATTATACAGATAATAGCCTACTATGCAAGATTGGCAGCCCAATAATGATACACATTGAGTGCATTGCATAAGACAAGCCTCACAACGAGTTGTTGTTATGTTTTTGTACTGACCAGCATAACAATAGGTTTGGCAACTACCATATGTGCTATAGGAGTTGTTTGGCTGACCAAAGTAAGGATAAAGACATTTCAAATAGCAACGATGAGTGGGGTCGTAGGCGAAATATATGGTTGGGGTTGTGGGGCAATTCATTGAGCACGTTCTGGAGGAGTCGTCGCCATAATAGGAATTAGGACAATTTATAACGCAGACAGAACTGTTAGTATTACCATAGAGGGCAGGATTGGAGGGACATCTTGCCACGCAACGCCAGGTAGAATTATCTGCATAGGACCCAGGGGGACACTGAGCCAAGCATCTCATTGAGCTATTTTCGGCAAAAGAGTTCTCAGGGCATGTCATAACACAGAAAGTGGTACTGTTATCAGCGAAAGCACTCCAATATGAACAATTTTGCACACATTGCCGAGTATTGTTCTCTCCAAAGGAGTTATTAGGGCAAGAAAACATGCAAGTTCGAGTTGTATTTTCGGCATAAGTCCATGGGTCAGAGGGACACTTTACGACACATGTCTTAGTTGAATCATCTGCAAAGGTATTGGGAGTCGAAAGGGAGGTATTTGCACTAGGGCATTGAGCAACACAAGAACGGCTAATGTTTTCAGCGTAAGTAAGTAGATTACGGGGGCAGTAAAGAACACATCTTCCTGTGTAATTATCAGCGTATTGAATGAGTGGAGAAGTCAGTGTACAAATTGCACGGCATTCTCGCGTAATGTTGTCTGCCCAAGTCCCATCTGGGCAGGAGTTAGTGCAGTTATACACTCCTATGCGAGGGCAGGGGCTGACACAAGTATAGGTAGAGTTGTCAGCAAAAGTATCTGGGAGAATTGGGCATGGATAAACACATGAATTCGTGGAGTTATCAGCGTAAAGTCTCCTTTGACCGTCACATGCTGCTACACAAAGGCGTAGTAACGAATCAGCAAATTCCATCTGAGGGCAATAATTAACACATAGTCGGGAACTGTTTTGTGCAAATAAGGGAGAAACACAAAAGCTCACGCAAGTTCGGTCTTGTTCGTGACCGAAAGTGTTGATTACTGTGGTAGAGTTGATGATGATTGGGCCTGGGCAACGTCCCACACAAGCATGAGAGCGATTATCAGCAAAAAAACCTCCTGGACAGAAGATAAGGCATTCCCCTGTAGTATTTGAGGAATAGAAGTTTAGAGAGGTGTTGCAAAGGGTTTAACATATTCGAGTAGAGTTATCAGAGTATATGCGAGGAGTTGTATTATTTGGACAGAAGGGCACGCATTTACCTGTACCTGTTGATATATCCGCGTAGTAATCTGGCACAGAAGGACAAATTGCAACACAAGTTAATGTTGAGTTATCGGCATATGTTAGCACTCCAGTCGATAAGTTGTAAGTGCAATTTATTTCGCAACGGCGGGTTGCATTGTCTGCATAAGTGAATTCACTAACTGGACAAGTCAAGACACAACGTCTTGTCAACTAATCAGCAAATGTGGACTAGTTGAAAGGACAGGATCCTAAGCAAAGTCTCGAGCTATTTTCGGCATAGGAGCTGGGAGGACAAACATATACGCATGAGTTATTAGTAGTAGTTCCATAGAGGTTGGGAGTGGCGGAACAAACTGCCACACAAACTCGTACATTAGCATCAGCAAAGGAAGAATTAGGGCAGGTACTCATGCACATCCGTGTATTATTTTCTGCATATTCATTGATTGGGCATACTTCAACACATCGACGAGTGGTGTTGGTACCATAAGTGTTATTACTTGCTGGACATTTTATAACACATGATTTTGTTAAATCATCAGCGTAATAGTTTGGAGGACAGAACTGCGCACAAATCTTGTAGGCAGCACGTTAATCAGCATAATAATTGAAAGGGCATGTGGAGACACATGTTTGGCTGGTGGGGTCACCCCAAGTGAGATTTGTACAGTTAGAGGAATTCACGCACAAACGACTTGGAGCATCCGCATATGTGGTATTAGGACATGATGCTATGCATTTTAGTAAGTAACCAAAGTAAGATGGAGAAGATGGGCATTTTGGAACGCAGGAATAAGTTGAATTATCTGCAAAAAATCCTGGCGGACACTTTTTAACACAAGTTTGAGTTAAGTTATCAGCGTATGATGCTTGAGTTGCTGGACAGTTTGTAACACATAGCTTAGTGAAATTATCTGCATAATAGCCTATAGAACAGTTTTTCGGTACCTAGCAAACTCTAGTGATAGGAGCTCCATAAGTATGGTTTGGACAGATCGCCACACAAGTTTGAGTTGAATTATCAGCATAGTATTCGGGATAAGAGGGACAGCGAGTAACGCACATATGGGTGGAGGGATCGCCATAGTAAAGCTGAGAGGATGGACACGTCGCTACGCATTTCTGTGTATAGTTATCAGCATAAGAACTAGCAGGGCAAGTTGAAACACAAAGCCGACTGACATTTTATGACCAGGCAGGCTGAGAGGTGTTGCAAGTAAACACACAGGTCTTGCTGGAAAGCTGCCCAAAATAGTTTGGGGTACTTGGGCATTGATAAACGCAGGTCCCAGTTGAATTATCAGCGAATTGATTACCAGAGCATACAGGTATGCATATTTTTAGAATAGGATCTCGATATGTAGTGTTTGCTGCTGTGGTGTTCGGGCAATATTGGACACAGCTGCGAGAACTATTATCTGCATAGTATGCAATTGTTTCAGTTTGAGGGCAAACAGTTACACAGGTAGAACTGAGCCAGTCAGCAAAGTAGTTCGGAGAGGTAGGACAGCCGGAGACACAGTTACGAGTGCTGTTATCTGCAAAGTAACCGATTGGGCACTGCCCAAGACACTGACGTTCAGTCCCATTAACATACTGATAGGTGGAGGGAACTAGTAAACAATTGAGTAGACATCTTTGCGTAAAAATATCTGCATAATAGCTTGCAGGACATGTATCAATGCAGGTTCGATTCCAATCATAAGCAAACAGTCCTAGATCGACTCGACAGTTGCTAACACATGTCGCACTGCCAAGATCAGCGTAGTAGGAAGGATTACTGGGGCAAATTTGCACACAAGTCCAAGTAGAATTATCGGCAAACCATCCGGAGGGACAATTAGTTACACACTGCTTGGCAGATAAGTTAGAATGGTCACCAAACAATCCGTAGGGGCATTGACTGACACAACTCATTGTAGAATTGTCACTATAGGTCATTACTGAACTGTTACAAAATATTAGACAGGCACGTGAAGTTTGATCGGCATAATATCCAGACGAACAACTGCCCAATAAAACGCAAATTCCGAGAACATCATCCTTGAAATAGTAATCAGGACAGGTACTAACACAACTTTTGGTAGTAGTGTCAATGTAATAGACAGGAGTTGAAGAGTTCGGGCATATTGATATGCAAGTTCCGTTGTAGGAGTAAGTATTATTTGGGCACACAAGTACGCAAAGTCTTAAGGGAGTGTAAGCTAGATATCCAACACTCTGGTTACACACTAATACGCAGGTTCTAGTTGAGTTATCAGCAAAGTAAGTTGGTGGACAGCTGTTCAAACAAGTGAAATTGTTCCAATTAGCAAATAGACTTGGATTAGAGGGACATATTTGTACACATTGACTTGTGGAAGGATCCATTAAGTACGAACCATTACAGGAAGAAACACAAGCACGTAGGGTTGGGTGTGCATAGGTTCCATTTGGGCAAATACTTATGCAAGTATTATTATATGCATAAAGGGAAGGTAGTGAGGGACAGAGAGTGTTGATGCAGGTCATAGTGGTCGGATCAGCATTGTAGTTCGATGGACAGACTTGTAAACATTGGGAAGAAGTGGTGTTAACCGCATAGTAATAGGTAGGAACTGGATCTATTGGGCAACTCGAAACGCATAATCGAGATACATTGTTAATATAGAAATTGTTTGGGCATGAGGTTTGACATGTTCTGCTAGAGTCGACAGCGTAAGTACCGTTCGGGCATGTTTGAACACAATTATAAGTAGTATTGTCTGCGTAAAGAGAGGGATTAACCGGGCAATTAGTAACGCAGGTTTGAGTGGAAGGATCACGATAATAATAAAGGACTGGCCCCCAAGGGCAAGATGTATTACAGTAATTATTCGATGTTACACCATAAGTGTTTTGACTTTGAGGGCATAAAGTTACACAATTTCTTGAGAAATCATCAGCATAGATATAAGGTAAAGTGCATCCGCTTTTAGTTACACATAGTAGAGTTATGGGATTTCCGTATTATGTTACTATTGAACATATTTTATTGCAAATATATCCTCCAGTGATGTCCCCGAAATACCCGGGAGGACATTGACTGACGCAAAAGTTAGAGGTGCTGTCTCTAAATTTCCCCCCTGCACAAACAGTATTACAGATATGAAGTGTGCTATCAGCGTAAAAGGTGTTTGGGCAGGCAAAGAGGCAGCTCCCATTCAGATAAGCATAAGTCCCATTGGGGCAAGTGGTAACACATATAAGGTTGACGTAATCTATGTAATAATTGGAGAGGCAGCCACTGACACAAGTCCGATTATTAATCATGTTCTGCCGAAAATATCCACCAGGACATATATACTGGCACATTTTTACGTTTGGGTTTGTATTTGCAAACATTTGTACGCTGGTGTTTCCTGGGCAGTTGTTGGTGCATATCACATTCAGAGGATCACCATAATATCCAGAGGGACAGAGAGTAGCGTTGACACAATAGCTTGTAGAATTAAGGAATGTATTTTGTGGGCATGCAGCCACACATTGATATTGTACACTATTGAGAGTATAGTTAATGTAGTAGTAAACTGGACAGGTGGTAACGCATGTCCGGTTTGAATCGAGCGAAAACGTTCCAAAAGGGCAATATTGTACACATGATCCATTGACGACGTTATTGAAAGCGTAATAAGATGGGGATGAGGGACATTCTAAATTATGAGTGAGATACGAAGTACACAACGACGATAGTAGTTATCGTAAAAAGTTTTATAAGTCGCATTCCATGGACATGCTAAATACACTATAAGGTACTTGGAGCGCATTGCTGAAGTAGATCATTAGCGTATTCACTGGGAGTGGTAGGGCAAGACAGTACGCATTGGTTAGATGATGGATCTGCAAAATACAGATTTGGCGATTCCCATGGACATTCTATTTAGAATTAAAATTACGATTAACACACGCATTATTGAGAGGATTCCAGTAGGTAGAGCCTGTACATATGGAATAAGCGAACTGAAGCAGTGCTCCAAGCATTATGAGTAGAGGGACCTGCATTGCTTTTATAATATATTTATAGCGAATTAGTTAATGAAATCCTCAATTCTGCTTCTACTTTGATCAGATTGTAATAATAATCTACCAGCTCTTGGCAAATAGCCGTTTTATAAAGAAGATTATGAATCACAGATGTCTTTCCTTAAGATATTGAGTTTTTTCGGCTAATTAAAATTTGATGCCGTTTTAGTATAAATTTGGCATTGCTTTATTTCTAAAACAATACTTTATGCTGTTTAAAAATTATTGTTATTTGATATACTTAACAGTCTTATTCAGATTACTTATTGATAGATGAGCAATAAAAAAAATTTACGGTAAAATTTCATAAATTAATCTCATGACTTAGTAGATGCATAATTCGTCAACTGAATAATGATTCTCTAAATATTAAATTAATATCCTAACTTCTATCCAAATCAATTTAGACATAATATAACTTACATCAATCCATGAGCTAGGAAGCAAACAGCAACAGTATCTATCCTGCTATTTAGACGTCATCAACAATTACAAGGGAGTCATGCTCTGCAGCAGACCCAATTAAAAAAAATCAGCCGATGTTGAAAAGTTAATCAATTGATATGCAGACCATTTTGTCCAAGAGTCGTACCTGGAGAACAACTAGGCATTAATCCTATTAAGAAGGACCTATCTTAATAAGAAAAACCGAAGCGTAAGATAAACGTTATACAGATAAGACGCATACTGTTTTAGAAAAGCATAAGCAATGGCTAAATTAATTCAAAAATGATATCAATAAGACAAAAGAAGAGCTGGAGGAGAGACAAAAAAAGGAGGATGAAAGATTTAGAAAGATACGAGAACAGGGCGAGGCGGATAGAGAGAGGGCTAAAAAAATGAAGGAAGAGTATAATCAAACTGCAACTCAAGTTTTGAATGTTCTCGATTAGAAGGAGACGTCTCCATCTAAAAAAGGTGAACTGACACTATAAAATCTCAGAAAATTAGATGCTGCAAACTCTAAAGAGAAAAAGCCTGTACAAAGAGGAGAATAATTTAAGAAGAAGAAAGGGTAAAAACCTACTTGGGCGATGACTAAATAGCAAGTTCAACAGAACTAAGACTAATAAGTAGACTAACTATTGGATTTTTTCTAAAACAATGAAATCAATGAGTACTCTCAAAATGAAGAGATAAAAACTTTATTGGTAAACCTAAAGGAGAAAATCGAAAAAATGAAGGAAGAAGACAATTGGAAGGAGAAATAAACATAAAAACTGAAGCATGCCAAATAAAATAATGAGGAAGAAGGGCAAGACGATAAGTACTCCCAGTTTCATGTCGCTAATTCTGAAGGAAAATCAGTCGCTAGCGAAAAAACTCAAAGTAATTTATTGGATTATTTAGAAAAACTAGAGGAACTTAGGAATAAAAAGAACCAGCAACAGGAATGGGATAAATATACAACATCCTAAAAAAGTTCAGTCGCTAATATCGAAGAAAAGATCGCAAAAAATTTAGCTGATGAAGTGTTAAGGAATTATCCAAACATGAAAGGGGTGCATAGCAATGTTTCCATCAGAAGATTGCTTTAAGCTTAAGCGGCAAAAGTGATGAACGAGCCAATATTAAGACCAGTTATCACCACTATCATAAGGGAGAAGCAACCAATTAATGCAAATACTCTGCCGTATCTTCATCGTAATCCTGCCATTTGATCAGTAATTTGATATAGATAAGGATGATCCATCTTAATAATTATATAAAGTGCAAAATCAATGAATAGCTGAGCTATTGGCATGCAAAATGGGCTTAAAAGTGCATATTTTAAGTTATTATCGGGCCTGCTCTTCCTTGTTTTGCTCTACTTTTTCCTTTGCATTTTTCATGTGATTGATTCCTCGAGTGTATAAATCTTGTCTTTCATAACCTATTTTTCTTAAGATCTATCGGCTTTTACTGTTAATAACAGAATGATTTAATTTATTCATTGTTAAAGGCAACTCTTTTTATTTTTTAAATATAATTTCATGCTTTTACTCAGGACTAAGACTTTTGAAAAGGTTGAGAGAGGCTTCAGTGAACTAAATTCTCGATAAAGGCATATCAAACTCAATCATTTAGTTGAAAATAGGTTGGAAATATCGATAAATTCCTGTTTTGAAAATAATTTGACTCAGATTGATATCTCGGCTTGATAAAACTTCATGTGGCGATTGGGTTAAATCAGTGAATATTTCATTGAACCTCTTCTCTTTTAAAATCGAAACGAGATAATCTGAGTGATTAATAGCCTTTATTTCGATCTTCGATTCCAAAGCCACTTTCGATTTACTCTTCTGCATGGCTTTGTTGTATAGATATTCACCAATTGGAAGATTTTAAACATTTCTATTGGGCATCTTTCGTTTTGTGTGAGGTAGGCTTCGATATGGTTAATCTTGTGAGCAATTCAAATGATTTTTGTTTGCGCTCTATCTTTAATGAGTATTCTCATTGAATTACTTATCTCTTTTATTTTAAACTATCTTTTGGGAGATGAGGTTGATGTTGGGTTTAAAAGGCATTTCTATCATGAAATTATGTCTTTCCTGTTCCTTTTTCTCCTCTTGCTGCTTAAAATTTTCATACAGTAACAAATATCTTTATACTTTTTTTTATTCTCTCACCTTACTGTTTAACAATTATTTATCCACTTTCTTGCTGATACCATTTATTTTGGGCCGAAACTGGCACTCCTTCATTTTTTACTCTTATTTCGTCTGTCTTTCCTTTAAAAGCTGCTGCTTCTTTTCTACTGATCTCTTCTTTCGATATTAAAGTATATTGTCTTTCCCCAAGCGATCACATATTTACTGGCTGACTCTATTTATCGCAAATTGATTTTATTTGTTTGATATTCCTGTGTCTCCTAAAGAATATTTTTTTGTTTTCGAGTAGTAATTATGAGACACTTTACTTGGATTTCGAGTTTAGATAGTCTTAAATGAGCTCTCTTTCAATATTTTTTCATCCAAATCGTTTTTATGACGAATTGGACGGGAGTCGTTCATGGTTAGCAGGACTTATTTGGCATGATCATTGCTGTAAATCTATCTGGTTGTTTATATTTATTTTTGAATTGACTCATTGATGGCCTCCTCTCTCTCTTGTTAATATTTTTATCGAATCGACTCAGTCAGCAGTTCTTTAACCTGCATGCCTAATCCAAACTTCTCACAAAATTTATTTGCTTTTGCTGATATATCTGTTTTACTATTGACGAGAATGACCTATGATCGACCATCTCCGATATCAATTTCAATTTCGAATGTAGATTATTCTTTGAAGTTTTCCTCGGATGGTTCTTTGATTTTAGTCTTATGGTCGGTCTGCTCAGTGCAATGAGCTGACTAATATTCAAGATATTCCTTGAGCGAGTTAGTAGGGTAACTATTGAGCATGTTCCACATCAATCTGCTCTCAGATGACTTGCAATTCATCCTAGTATTCGTTAAATTAATAATTGAGATACTAAATCTAAATAATCATCCAACAAGCTCTAACCCTATAATATTGATTTGCTGATTGAGTCTATTCATAAATTCTGTTATCTGTGACGTCTGATAGTCTTTCGTTACGAGTGTCTCGCTGCCATCTTCCTTCAGAATTAAACGTAGTTTAGATTCCTATCGGTCAATAAATATTTTAAAGAGGTTTGTGAGCTTCCAGTGGTTTAAAACAAGACATCCCTCCTTTTGGCGAAGCAAAAGATAGATGTAACCTTGATCGATAAACATTTCTCTGTTGACATAGCCTACTAGGCTTTCCCAAATTCCTTTTATCCCAGGTGTGAATTCATCATTGAAGCACTTGACATTGTAAGCAAAAATAGCATTTGTTATTATGGTATTTTTTCGAAACAGGGGCTATACATTGAACTCATTTTTGCCCTTCACACTGTACGATTTGATTTATTCGTTATCGAAATCTATTTTGTTTAAATCGAATTTGTGTTATTTGCTATTAAAGTCTGTGAGCTCAATGGGGCCATCCTTTTGATCGAAATCAATATTAGAGGGAAGATTTGATTATAATATTTCGGTGCCTACAATTTATTCTGGAGGAGCTATTTCGAATAGCTCATGATCTTTTGATGAACTCATATATCGATATTAAATAATTAATTCACAGGTTAAAATCATTTTGGATGAGCAATATGATAATTTAATCAAACATTGTTACTGCTATTATGGGAGTTGATATATCAATATATTTGTTTTGTTTTAAATATTTTAGGCAAGGTATCCATCAGCTCAGTGCTAACTTTAGTGACCATCGGAAGAAAGCTTTGTTTTTTATAGATTTTTTAATTGTTCATCATTTCCTTCATGTAGACTAATTAGTAATGTCGTTCTTTATTATTTTCCCTTTCTTCCGACTTAACAGTTTTATTTATCAATAAAATAGCATCTTATAATCTATAAAATCAATGATTTCCATATTTTAATGACATCTATTTATGGTTATTGCCTAATTATGAAAGATAAAATCCCATTGATTCGTTGAATCTAAATTTGCTGATCTCTAAGACTCTGTTTTTGCTGCTTTTCTTTTTTATTTTCCGCAAATAAAAGTTAAAGAGTGTGTTTCCTGAGCTCAACTTTTATTTATTATTATGAGCTCTCTTTAAATTAGTCCACCTTAAGACAGTCTCAAACTTAGTGAGGAGCACTAACTCTCCATCTCATCCAAGACACTCCAACAATACTAGTGGGGAACAAGATGGCTAAAGGGAGATTAATATAATAACATTCTCGCAAATGTTTAGGCCTACTCTAACGAATTTGGCTTTCGAATTTTTTAGGAAAAGACTCATCCTGCTGAGATATACGAACAGCCAGTCAGTATTTTTTGTCTCATGCAGATGGTGCCATATATTTTGTCAAGGGAAAAGGAGTCGGTCAAGATTTCGGCTTTCCGCGGGCACAGGTGAAAAAACGGTACCGCTGGAAAAAAATGAACTTTACAACTGACTTGCCGAAGAGCCATCCCTATGTAACATACGTGGTGGCATCAGCTATGCGTGCACATCCTATCGAGGAGAATGAAAATGCGGAGTTCCGGATGCACGCTGTGATCCCTTACTGTGGAGGAAACAACTCCAGCTAAAAAAACGAATATATTTTATGTCACGTTCGCTCAGTGAGTCAAAAACGCTAATCTCAGGAGTTAAGTCTTTCCTCTTGCTTTGTATAAGGCCATGCAGACTTCTATCGCCTGCTTGTCTTTCTGCACAATTTGCCTATGCGGGCAAACCCAAAGTGATCTTTTTTCCAACCATCGCAAATTCTAATTAAATCGACACTGTAAATATGCAAGACAGTTAGTTAATATAGAATATATTTTATTATTTTATTGTCCAATATTATGAGAGGATAAAACATTAAATTAAGTTTTTGGTAAAATTGCTGATTTTGATTCGCTTCAAGATTCATGTTAACTTTTGAGCGATTTGACTCTCTTCTTCATTGTGAGTTGTGAGTTTTTTGCTAATAAATTTATTGCAAGGTGGTTTACTTTAGCAACATTATCTTCTTAAATATTATGCTATTATTTTATTATTTTATTTTTATAAGATCATTCATATAAACTTTGCTTCTTTGCATATTTAATCATATTGCGGAGATGGAAAAGCATGGGTTCAAGTCAAATTTATAATTCTTGTCTTTCATTAATTAACAAGGTAATTTTCCTTTAAGAAAATTCGATTCACGAGAAAAAGTCAATGCAAATATAACTGAACAATATTTAATTATTACAACCTATTTTCAATTGCTGAATGAAATCTTAAATATAATATTTAATATTGAAAATATGAGTCTAACTAATCAAACTAAAGTTAAATTTAGAGAAGTTCTTCAATCAGTCAGAAACCAACAAAGGAGTTGTACTATTCATTTTGCAAAATTTTCAAATGAAAGAAAGGCCTTTTATAAACATTTAAACTTTTCAAGTAACATGATGAAAGCTATATAAGAGAGGTCTTTTTATGAAGCCATGATCATACATCAGTAAAGTTTACAACAAAAGGGACAACAAGTTTTACTAATGCAATAACTGAGATTTTATGCACTTTACAAAAGATCTCATCGAATAAAATAGTATGCTCAATATAAGGTCTTGCTGACAACTGATATGATGAATGAAATAATAGTTCTTCTAAAAGATTATGATTTTTGGTCGGATATCTGCTTAACAAAAGGTAATTATTTAAGAGCATCATTTATATTGGACACAAAAAAGTATATAGCAGATAAAAAATATTTTTTTCACAAGAGTTTGCAAAATAAAAAGCTATCAGAGGAACAAATGCGCTAAATACTATATTTTTTTATATGGACCACAAGGAAATAGTAACAAATTTTATAACAACTAAAATAAAATAAAATTAGAACTATTAAATACATAAAAGCCATACAAGCATTTTTGCTCGAATTAAAATAAATAAAATAAAAATAATAGTTCATTCATAATAATAATTAGCAACTTAGCATTATTGTCAACAAAATAACTTAGAGGCTACAAATAATTTTGTAAGAGATATCTTCAGTAAACATTGATCATTAGGTTCTTACAAATAGAAATGACTAAAATATATCATTATCAATGATGGAAATTTATTGGAAGGAGACTGTCGCTGAAAAAGATATTTTGTTTTCTCTTTTAACGAAAAAACTCGCTATGTTGAATGGTTTTGAATGATAAATGATGCCTTAATAATCTCATTTATTCTATGATGATAAGCTGTAACTAAACAATAGTTTGATTTTATTAATCAAAAATTCCAGTTCAAAATAAATCCATAAAATTTAATAAGCAATAATTATTATTGAATTTGAAGAGAATTTATTCAAATAAATCACAATTAAGTAATGAAGTTATCGTGATATCATAGCTGCTCATGCTCAAACAGTAATAATACTAATTCTTGCCTCTAATGAATATCAGTGCAATGCTTGAGGAAACAGAAATTAAGATATAGATCTTTAAATATTTGCACAATCATACTAAATTCGTTTATATCTGTGACAATTGTCATGAAAGAAAATGTTTAACAATAGCGATTTAATGATTTTTTAATCTTCAAAGGAATGCAAATTATGGCCTCCTATCATTAAAAACTAGAGTTAATTATCTGCAAGGAATTAATTTTCCTGAAATTAGATAAAGTTCAAAGTAGTGAAGTTTCTAAAACTACCAAAAATGTATTAGAAAATTCTTGATTTACAAAATCTGTTTAAAAATACAATATACTGATAACTAGCCAAGCAATAAATTTATGATTGTCAGAAAATAGAAATAAAGAGAGAATACAATAAAAAGATTAAAAAGATAATAAAAACCAAAATAAGGGATATGTAAGATAATATCATGATTAAAAAATAATTCGTTTTTGAAGATTATACGAAATCATTAAAAGACAAATTTCAAAGCAATATTTAATAAAAAAGATTGAGAAAATAGGAAAATCATTTATCCGGAAGTATAAATTAACTTTAAACGATCACCCATATAAATAAAAAAATATCAGAACAATCATTGATCATATATAACAGATTTTATTATGAGTAAATTGACTAGTATATCAATATTTATAATTGACTAAATGGACAAAAAATAAGCAAAAGAATGCACGAAGAAAAGTCACTAGAGCTAGAGTGATGCCACGGAGAGTTTGCTCCTTGATGAACAAGTCTAAAACGACACTATGGCAGAAGTGGAAAAGAACCCTGAGCCTTAAGAATACTAAAAGCAAGTTGACTAGGAAGCTGTCGCTGAGAGTTTGCTCCTTGATGAACAAGTCTCAGACAACACTGTGGCAGAAGTGGAAAAGAACCCTGAGCCTTAAGAATACTAGAAGCAAGTTGACTAGGAAGCTGTCGCTGAGAGTTTGCATCTTGATGAACAAGTCTAAGACAACACTATGGCAGAAGTGGAAAAGAACCCTGAGCCTTAAGAATACTAGAAGCAAGTTGACTAGGAAGCTGTCGCTGAGAGTTTGCTCCTTGATGAACAAGTCTAAGACAACACTATTGAAGAAATCGAAAAACAAAACTGATAGATTCTATAACCTCCAATAACTCCTTCCTTTTTTTCTTTTAGTTACTTATAAAATGGAATATAGTTATTAATAGGAGATCTATCTTTGCTAGATTGTAAAATATCAGGAAATCATAAATCATAAAATTTTAAGTCTTTCTGCGAAGTTGCTGATCTTTTGCATAAAATCTGACTTCTGTTGATTCAAAGATTCCATTTGGTTGTTTATTTTTTCGTAGTCCTACTCGCGTCTCATGTTAATCGAGCGTGAGAAAGATTTTGCATCGCCTTGGTGATCTCCTGCTTACTCGACTTAACCTCTGCTGTTTAGCTCTAAGATTCCTGCTAATTTCTGGGCGCTTTCACTCACTTTCTTTTTGTGAGTGCCGATTTTTTAGTTCATAAACTTTGTGTAGGGCTATTCCTTTACCTTGCTCATTAGCCCTGGAATTTTGTGAGGATCATCACTCTGCATATTTTAAATATCTATTTTGCTATTGGACTGATGATGTGGAATGGGTTCTTTTCTCCGACCTCTAGACTTATACTCTTGCTCTTCGTTAATCTGTTGTATAATTTCCCCAGTATTGATTTCAACTTCTTTAAGGATATTGGTCTTGTAGGCTTCGGCTTGAATTTATATGGCCTTATTGATCATTTCACTTAATTCACGATTTCGTTCATCCATTTATCGGTTTCTTTGGAGTAAGGCTTAGTATCTGGGAGTATATGATTTGTTCTAATCTTCAAGCTCAAATATTTTGCCTTACAGTTCAGCTATTTTAGTCGTATACTGCTCCTAATTTTCCGCAAATTATCTATTAGCTCGAGTGAGTTCTTCATTAACTTTATTACTTTCTTCAAGAGACCAGTTAGATTATTCAAGTTACTTACGGCAAAGCTAAGTCTCCTTCCTCAAATTAGTGCATGCATCTTCTACCCTTTTAACTTCCATTTGAGCAGCCTCAATTTACTTCTTTTTCTCAACGATTTTTTCTTAATAAATATCCTTTTCATTATTTAACTAATCGATATGATGTTCCATATCTTCCTTTTCGGATTTAAGTTTTGAGTGCTCTCTCCTAAGATTGTTGAACTCATCAGTGACGATCTAATGTTGCTGTATTTATTTTTCGAGTTGTTCATCCTTAAATGTCAATTTTCTTTGAGTTTTATCTAAATTTTCCTTGAGATTGTCAATCTAAACATATTTCCTCTCCACATCTTTCTTAATCTCGTTATAGTCTTTATTCTTTTGCTGCAGTTTTTTCTACCAGTCCTTGATTTACCTGTTCAAGGCACTTATCTCATTTTCGTTCTTCTCCTATAATTTCTAAACCTACTTCTGCTTCTTTTATAAATCACCTCTCAACTATTTAATAATTTCTTCCTTCTATTGAAGAATCTATTCAATTTATTTTTTATATTGATTTTTTGTGTTTTATACTCGTTCCAGCTGCAGTGACATCACCTCAATTTATTTTTTTAAAGTCTTGTTCTTTTCAATCTCGAAGGCCAGTTCCTTATTCTTCTATTTTCCTTTTTAGAGCTATTGCTTTAACGTTTCAATTTCACTGCAAACACGATCACGATGATTTGTGAGCTCATTGATAGTATCTTAGCATTTATTATGATATTCCTTCTCATAATTGAGTTATACTTCAAGCTCATTAATTTTTTCATTGCGTAAACCCACAACTCCATCTAAGTCTATTATTTTGTCCTTGTAAATTTTGGTTTAATCTCCTTGCTTATCCTTGAGTTCGTCAATCATTTTAAACAGTTCTTTCTTCTATGACAGTAAATTTGTAATCTCCATCTTTCCTGCTTCTATCTAATTAATATAACCACTATTGCCTCTCTGATGTGAGTCAATGATGGTCTTTAGTTCATTAACTCGTATTTAATTCAAATCCTGAACTTCCTTAAGTTTAAGAACATTAGTCATAGCTTCATTTAACTAGACTTGATATTGTTTTTAAATGATTTTGACATCATTTTATTTCATGGTTAATGCTTCTTCCAAAGACCGACGATCTAAGTGTGCCCTTTAATTTAATTCCATCAATCTATTCTTATCCTGATCGAGCATTTCAATAGTCTTATAAAGATCGTTTTCAATTTGTTGATGGTGTGATGTTAACTATAAAACATTATTTTCCTTTTCACTGATGAGCAGATTCAGTTATTTGATAGATTGAGTCAATTCCATTTACTTTTGCTTGTAATAGTTTATCTATTTCTCTTTGTTTGCCAAATCATCATTCAGGCTTTATAAATCTCTAAGTGTATTTTTGAATTCTTCTTTCAAAGTTTTAGTCTCTTCATTAAATTGTTTTTTATTGAATATTATTTCCTTGTCAGCCTCATCCAACTTTTTCAGCGAAGACTTTAGCTATTCTTTCAGTGCTTTATTGTCTTTTTTTATTTCTGTTATTTCACCATCTATTTATCTTTTCATCACAAGCTATTCCGAAGCGGAATCTAACTTTTTAAGCGTCATTTTTAGTTCTTCTTTAGTGCCTTTCAGCTATTTTTGTAGATAACTGAGATCTTCATTTAGCTATGTTATCTTTTGCTTGAGAGAATTTTAAATATTTTATTTCTTTATCTTCTGATCCTTTAACTCTAAAGTGGAAACGGCTAATTATTCTTCGAGGTCATTGTATCTCTTGATTGTGCTTTTGAGTTCGTCTTTAGTCGTCTTAAAGTCCTTGGCCAGTTCGCTCTTTTCTGATAATAGCTGTTATATTTCCGATAGTTGATCGGCGTTAGATTGCTTCTTCCTGAGATCTTTAACTTCAAGTGATTTCACTGCTAGTTCCTCCTCAGTTTTTTATAACTGCTTTATAGTGGCTCTAAATTATTCTTTTACTGTCTTTAACTAATTAGCCAGTATTTCATTCGACCTATTTTGAGTAAGGGATTCTTATTTTCGATACAGCCGATTTTATTGCTACTGGTAGGTTTGATTTTTCATGGTCTAGTTTTCTTCCTTTAAGATTGACAGTTATTCGATAGTGGCCCTAAACTCTTCTTTTAAAGTTGTCAGTTATCTATTTAACTGACTATTCTGCTCTCTCAAAACATTTCCTTCAGGATAATTTTCTGTAAATAAAATATCCTTTTGGATGTCAAATTTTTGAGGTGATATTCCTCTCATGGCAGAAATGTTTCTATTATTTTATTATTCTAATAACAATTTTTTTACAGTAATTCTCAGTTACTATTTAGTTTGAGATAGTTCATTACGTAGATGCTAATTTTAAATCTTGAGTGAGGAATCTGAACTAGTACCGTAGGCGTTGGATGGACTAAACTGATGATTAATTAATTTATTTTGAGACATTTTAATCTCCTAATAAGCACTGTTCAAGTCTCTTCGTAAGGATTCATTTTATATTCTCAGGAGATCGTTTTATTATTTATATATTCTTCCCAATTACTGCGTTTGGGCATACAAAGATCGGTTTTTTAATTCCAAATTATCTTCCATTATCTTATATCTCGTTAGCAGGCTTTAGTAATCTGCTGAAAGAGAAACAAAAAGTTATTCATAGTTTCTATTTCTGCTGCGGCTACGTCTTATTTATTGAGCAGCTATACCAGCTCGTATCTAATTTTCTTATCTGCTTCTACTGCGACTGCGGACGTGAGGATCAACTTAGTATTAGGCTTTGGGAGGAGAACGATATTGCTAGCTTCTTTTGGTTCTACGAGCTATTTCTCTGAACTCTCCATCCGTTGCTTTAAAATTGGATAATCCAGGCTCATAGTTGAGAGGTCTTCTCAATTATCTCTGGAGATCTTCATGATTTGGTGTTCTTGAATTATTGATGATACCATAATAGGGGCTTCTTCTGCTTGAATAATCTTCTCTTTATCCAGAATGATAGTCATATCTCGATCTATAGGCTTTATCTTCCTTTAAAGCCTTTTTGTCTCCTTCTTTACTGATAGCTAGGAAGAAATTAACTCCACAAGCAAAACTATCAAACTTAATATTAGCGAGTTCTTCAATTTAAAGAGGGTCTTTTGCGCTTTCATAATTTCCACGACCTAATTAGCCGTAAGTATTATTTCCCCATGTATAAACTCGATGCTGATAGGCATTAGACACAGCTGCTCCAAAAAATCCTCTGATATAGATTTGGTTGATGGGAGTTGGCATCAAGATCTTTTTGGGTTTTAGCAATTCTCCAAAACTGCCAGATCCCCAAATATAAAGGTTTCCATCTGCATCTACAGCTCCACTATGATATCCCGCAGCCACACTAACTATATTTTAAAGTTATTTAATGTAAGTAGGGTGGCACTAATGCACCTTATGACCAATGCCTAACTGCCCGTATTTATTGTTACCCATTCCATATACTTGACCCTTGACAGTCAGCAGCAAAGTATAGAAGACTCCACATTCAATCTGTTTGACCTTGTGGTTAAAATTTATTAAGATAGGAGTTGCTACTTTTTATGGACGGTTGACTCCTAATTCTCCATATTCATTTGATCCACAGGTAAATATGTTGCCTTCACTGTCAATGAATCCACTGTGCATCGCTCCACATGAAAAATTGCTGATCTTTCCTTTTATTAAAATTTTAGTGGGAACTGATTTTGATTTGAATTAACCTGTACCTAAAGATCCGTAGTCGCCGAGCCCCCAAGCATATAGCTCGTTGTTTTATAATTGAACACATACATGTGAAAATCCACATTTTACCTTCAAAGCTTTAGCTGATAATTTGACCTTGCAGGGATTGAGGAAACTATATTTGAGGTCAGCTTTGCCGCCAATACCCAAACGGCCATCGAGATTAACTCCATAAGACCAAAGAGTTCCATCGGTTGTTATGAAACAAACATGTTTTTCCGAAGCAGAGATGTCAAGTACATCTTGGCTGAGGAGTTCTTGCTGAGGTTTATTGTAAGATTTGTGAATAGCTGGCGAGAGCAGATTATTTTGATTGCTACCCCAGAAATAGACAATGCTTTCAGTCATTCTTTAACGATTAAATTAATATAATACAACTCTCAATATTGATATGGAAATTAGTTTGGTTTATAGCTTTTCAATAAATTCCAGATAAATATGGATTTATAAATAAATAAAGCATTATTTAAGACAAAAAGAAATGTTATCAATATCTTTAGCAACTATCTTTTAATCATTTATTGTTCTATTTCGATTTGGGATCTTACGCAGAATAAACTGAGAAGTCTAAGTCTAAGATAGTTACTCTTTAAAGCAATTTTCAAGTGTGACTTCATTTTTTTTAAATGATATTTCTCCTCACTTTTCAAACTCCTTCTACCGTGAGATTTTTAAGTGAGACAATGAGATCATTTATATTTGCCTCATGATTTTTCATTGGAAGTAATTGAGTGATATTTGAGATTTAAATAAAGCATGAAGTGCAAGATTATTTTTATTTAACAAATATTTTTTAGTTTCCTTCACAGAGGAGCTGATACTACTGATTTGCTATGGAATTAAATAAAACTTACAATTCGATGTGACTCTACAATGGATCCATCTCTTTTGTTTTTTTAATTTATATAATACTGAAAGAGTCACAATCTGCTGGAATGCTGAGATCAATAAATTGTATGTGATGTGCTATGAGGTTAGATTTCCAAAATTAACAATTCAAACAGTATTGTATTAACATCCACTCAAAATGTTGATAATTTTAGTTTATTATGAAGATCACAATGATGAATGTAGTCACTATAGCAGAAATACCTCATATAGAACATTGATCCAGTACTCTACGAAGAGTTCTTCTAATATATCCAAGAAAGCGTGAACCATATCGAACTTGAGAAATGGGTTTTTTAGGAGTTCCTAGTCACCGTACATCATTTTCAATTTAGGTTGTTTAAAACTTTAAGGAAAATCATATTAGCTTAAGCAGTGCATACTAAAATTCATTCTATCAATACCAGCCGCAACAGAGGGAAGAGCAAAAATCAGTTAAAAGTAAAAGGAAAGTAAAAGAGACAAAGATGAAGCTAGCCCTTTTCCACAAACAGATGCCATAACCTGACGTTTATCTTAAACATGTATAAGATAAAAAATACCTTTCCAACCTTTAATTTATTTAACTTAGTTTTTGATCCTAACGCAGCAATTACCACCAATATTAGCAATACTAATTCCAGACCAACCGCTGTGCATCAGCTTTCGATGCCTAAAGCCCTTTAAAACTATTAATCACTTATTTTGATAAGATCTAATTTTGGAACTTGAAACTAAACGATAATAATGGGAATTCAACTAAGCTTCAATCAGTTAAATCAACTGCAGATTTCGTTATATCTGATTATTGACCTCAGTCCTCAAGACTACAAAGCAGCTAATCGTTCTGTAGTTGCTTTTAGAGCTCTTGAAGCAGCTAAAGTTTCACAAATCTTCATGGGGATGCATTTTACTGATCTCTTCGTTTAGTTTAGTATCAGCAAGAAAGAGCCAAGGTAGACATATTCCCTGTATATACAGAGAACCACCAGTGGCACTGTTATCTTTTGTAGCAAGGGACGATGTATGATATCGAAATAAGTCGGCTTTTTATAGTTGTATAGATTCTCACTCTCCTTTTCTCCTTAAAGCCCATCAGGTAGATGGCACGTTGTTTTATTCAGCTATTTCATTGAGAACCCATTTGGCTTGGCTGGCTAAATATTCCTAAATTTGAAAAAAAATATATTTTGTATAGAGGGAGAATGGCTATGGTCTCCATAAGAACATAGTAGAATCCAACTAAGGGGGTGCTAAAAAATATACATAGTATCAGATCCATGCGAGTACTGCACTGTCTTTTCCATTGATTATAGCAGCGAGGATAAATGCTCGATTGTAAAGATTACTATCGATTATGCTCGAAAACGATCTATTTTTTCAAAACTGTAAAATTATTTCATTTTAAGTTTAACAATACAAATTAGAGGTGATGATTTTAATTTTATAATATACTAGATTTACTATATTTAGAAGCCACCATACATGAACAATAGCCAACAATTCCTCAAATCAGAAGAGGAAGAAAACAAAAACGAAGTCAAGGAATGCCTCGAGGATGACACATATTTGGAGAAAAAAAAGGAGAACAAATACTATAGACCTCCTAATCAGAAAAGGAATATATATAAAAAAAAAGTCAAAGAATAGTTGAATGAGGCTTGCATTATTGAAAAAAAGAAATAACAAGAAATTTAATAGATACATTCCTAAAAAGAAGAAAAGCCAGCCAAGGAATAGTTCAATCGGGCTCTTATTATTGGAAAAGCCCTTGTTATTGAAAAATAGGAACAAATTCAATAGAAGCTTTCTTCAAAAAAAGAAAACCCAGCCGAGGGATAGCTCAATAATGCTGTTATTTTTGGAGACGAACAACAATAAGAAATTAGATAGATATTCTAGCAACGAGAAGAAAACCCAGCCGAAGGATAGCTCAATAATGCTGTTTTTTTTGGAGACGAACAACAATAAGAAATTAGATAGATATTCTAGCGACGAGAAGAAAACCCAGCCGAGGAATAGCTCAATAATGCTGTTTTTTTTGGAGACTAACAACAATAAGAAATTAGATAGATATGCTAATCAGAAAAATGATAACATTACAACTATTAATCAATCAGCTCTTTTAATTTTTTTTTAGTTCAACTATTCATTTATCATCTCCAAATATTTATCGGTATTATATGGATTTGCGGTTCAGATATTTTTTTTTTTTAACCCTATCGAAGTTTATTCCTTCTTCTTTTATGTCATAAAGGGTCTTTTGACTTCCATTCATATGATATACGATAACTTACATCGCGGCCGCTTTCGAAAGTGAAAAATTTATGCTAATCCTTTTAAAATTTGGTTTCTCAGTTGATATGTACAATGGGAGTAATTTATTTATAATTGCGAATGCCAATACTTTTTTGTCCATATTTGAAGGAAGTAGCTCGACTGCTGATATAATCCAACAATGATCAAAGTATAGTAAATTTACTATTTATTGTTGGAGATAGTTTGATGCTTATAATTATCATTTATTTATCTATAATAAAATTTTAAAAATATCTAATCGATAAGAGTAAACATTTCATAAAGTAACAAAGATATTTAACGTGCCTAAGTTTGGCAGATACAATCATAAGATATATGTCCTTGCATTTGTAATAGCCAAATTACCTTTTTTCTTATAAACAAAGGCTATGATTTATCAAATGTTAAATATCATCTGCCTTCATTTCGTAACTGTGCGAGCTGGTTCATTAATGTATTTTGAAAATTATCTAAATTAGCCGTTATATAATTCTCAATTTATTCCATCCTTACATATAGTAAATACAATTTGTGATTTTACTCATCAACTGGTGACCCATCCTTGTAGGATAATTTTAGTTTCGATTATTAGTTAAATATTATTTGCATCTACTTACCTTTTAAAATGTTCTAAATTACCGATGATAGTATTGAAACCTAATCGTTAAACTCTTGTGAATTGTCATCCATGTGAGATTATAAAAGATTTATTTCTTTAATTTGTGTGTGTAATTGGAGTAAATGTTCCTTCATCCTTTTCCAATTGTCTGTATATCTTCGAAGAAGTGTCTTTTATTTTTTAGTGCTCCAAATAAAGAATAAAAGTACCTCGCGTTGTCTTTCAACTGATAGAATTTGGATTTATTTTATTATCTTTTATTTTGCTATCATTTGTTTTTGTATTTCCTCGAATTTAAATAACAATATAACATTAAGTTTTTGCAAAGACAACACCCACCATGCAATATATCTTTGAATTTCAAATAAAAGCCATTCTTTCCATTCAAAAAGTTAAAAGACTATCGGGGGATGGGTATAAAACTTCACTGCCAAATATACTCCTTTCATCAGAGAAGTGCACAACTATTGCCAAAACTAGACCATATCTTCACTCTACTGCAATCTTTATTTATGGATCATCACCGCGCCATAGAAAAGTCTGTCTTTGATAACTTTGAGCATATGATGTAAAGATGGTAAGCCATGATAAAAAATCCTTTTCTATTTTTTCCTTTCGCCAAATGAAATATTGACATATTGATCTTACATTGATATAAAGACTTCTTTAAAAAGTAATTGCGTTTAAAAAGATAAGTTTGCACTTTACATACATAAGCACATATCTTTAATTTGGTTCATTAATTTCGAGCATTCTACGCGAAGTATTACAAATGAAGACATAGTTTTTGCGTCTATTCTCTACTGTGAATCTAGCTTGATTTAAGGTAACTTGTCATTGCTATTAATGTATATCAAAAATTATTAATTTGATGTGAAACCATATTTTTCCATTTCAAAAATTTCATTGAACTGCCATCATATTAATACTGAGTATTTGTACTTGAAAGTTATAAAAATGAATAATTATACAAATAAATTAAGTTGATCTGTTTAAATATTTGCTATATTGAAGTATGATTCTATATAAAAACATAAAGATTAAATTATAAGAGTGCTAATACAATTTATTTATCTCAAAAAGCTGATAAAAATCCAAGATTAATTGTGGAATCTACCGTTTCATCTCATTATCTATGTTAATATATACTTTGAAATCATTCAATAAAAGGCACTTGTTTATATCAATATGGTTATGCTTTAAAATGATCGAACATTCATACTCTAATAATTTATCTCCTCATGATCAGCTTCAACCACTTGCACATCCTAAATATTTTTCGTCCTTTTTCGGTAAAGAACAAACAACATACTGATATGATGAGCTACATTCCAATAACAGTTTAATATTTTCCCTTCAACTGTCAGAGTTTTTCACTACTTTTGAGATATTGTTTGAGATTTGCAAA
>Ga0302280_1001077_pt1 | contig 23347 bp, 20 predicted proteins | sample III_Fen_E1_1_FD_198771 | JGI IMG/M metagenome (GOLD analysis project Ga0302280, IMG submission 198771) | Peat permafrost microbial communities from Stordalen Mire near Abisko, Sweden - III_Fen_E1_1 | ecosystem: Environmental > Terrestrial > Soil > Wetlands > Permafrost | place: Sweden: Abisko... | reverse complement strand
TCTCTACGATTTATAGAGATTAGGAGGGTTTTTACAATCTTATTTATTTCAAATATAATCATTTTATAAGCTGTCAAAAGGTGAACTAATTGAAATTATAGTACCCCGAATTTAGGTTGCCAACAAATGCCGCGTTGAATACCGATATTCTACTATCAAATGAAGTTGTAATAAATTAGCATATGACCAGAGTTCGAGGGGATGGATCTACTCGTACCTTGTTCTCATCACATCGGCTTTTTATGTATAATACTTAGTAAATCAGTGCATTGACTCCAGAAGCAAGTACATTTAGTAAGGGTCTTTCTGCCAGCACTAACACCTTCTGTGCCATCACTCAGGGAGCCAGTGCATGTAGTAAAAGCTTCAGTGCATGTAGTAAGGACTTTACTGCCAGCACTGACACTTTCAGTGCCATCACTCCAAGAGCCAGTGCATGTAGTAAGGACGTTACTACATGCACTGACACCTCGAGTGCTATCACTCCCGAAGCAAGTGCATGCAGTAGGGAGCTTAGTGCATGTAGTAAAGAGCATAAAAAAGGAGCTTTTAAGCAATTGAAGCGTTGTAATTGCTTAATTTAAAAAGCATTTTTTATTAAATCGTATTTTTTTGCAATCTTTAAAGCCTAAAAAAACATGTATGTCTATACTCAGAAAAACGCTTTACCTATCATTTGTTACTATTTTATTGGTTTCGTGCAAGCTGCAAAAAAAACAAAAAACAATAGCTGTATCAAATAATCAGTCCGTAAAAAAAGATTCTACTCTGCCGGAACTTATTGTTCACAAACCTGAATACAGAGCTTCGGCAACGCGTACCAGTGATATCATTAACACCAAACTGGATGTTCGTTTTGATAGACAAAAGCAATATTTGTATGGAAAGGCAACCATAAAAGTAAAACCCTATTTTTATCCAACATCCATATTGGTACTTAATGCCCGTGAAATGGAAATAAAAGAAGTGGCGCTGGTTGATACCGCCTTGGCAAAAACACCACTTACCTATATTTACAAAAACGACAGCCTAACCATTAACCTCAACAAAGAATATAAAAACAACGAAGAATACACCGTTTTTATCAGTTACATTTCAAAACCCAATGAGTTGAAAAAAAACGGGGGAAGCTCTGCCATTACAGATGATAAAGGCTTGTATTTTATTAATCCTGACGGGAAGGATCATTACAAACCTCAGCAGATTTGGACACAAGGCGAAACACAAGCTAACAGTGTTTGGTTTCCTACTATTGATGAACCCAACGAACGCATGACGGAGGAAATTTGTATTACCACTGAAAAAAAATACAGCACGTTATCAAACGGTGAACTTGAATATTCTATTGATAACGGCGACAGCACACGCACCGATTGCTGGAAAATGAACTTACCACATGCACCCTATTTAGTGATGATGGCTGTTGGAGAGTTTGCAATTGTAAAAGATAAATGGCGCGATAAAGAAGTAAACTATTATGTAGAAAAAGACTACGAACCCTATGCAAAAGCGATATTTGGAAATACTCCCGAAATGATGGAGTTTTATTCAAAAAAATTGGGGGTTGATTTCCCATGGAATAAATACTCCCAGGTAGTTGTTCGCGATTATGTTTCGGGAGCTATGGAAAATACTACTGCCGCTTTATTCGGGGAGTTTGTTCAACGTAACGACAGAGAGTTGCTGGATAAAAATTATGAGTATGTAGTTGCCCATGAGTTGTTTCACGAATGGTTTGGCGACTATGTTACATGCGAATCGTGGAGCAACATACCTCTTAATGAATCGTTTGCTACTTACGGAGAATACCTTTGGAAAGAATATAAATACGGGCGAGAAGCCGCCGACTACCACAGCGAAAAATCGCGCGAAGGATATTTTAATGAAGCAATGAATAAACAAGTGCCTCTTATTCGTTTTTATTACAACGACAAAGAAGATGTATTTGATGCACACAGCTATAATAAAGGCGGACAGATATTGCACATGCTCAGAAAATATGTAGGCGACGATGCGTTTTTTGCTTCACTAAAATTTTATTTAGAAAGTAATAAATTGTCTTCGGTGGAAGTTCACAACCTGCGTTTGGCATTTGAACAAGTTACAGGCGAAGATTTGAACTGGTTTTTTAATCAATGGTTCTTATCACCCGGTCACCCTGTTTTGGCAATAACTACTGTATATGACGCTGCAAATAAAAAAGAAAAAGTGCAGATAAAACAACTGCAAAATACAGATAAGATTCCCGTCTTTAAAATTCCTATGGCTATTGATATATATGCCAATGGCAAAAAGGAACGACACAACATTACGATTAACGATAAGGACGAAACTTATGAATTTGCAGTTAGTTCAGCTCCTGATCTGGTAAATGTGGATGCCGAAAAAATGGTGCTGTGTGCCAAAACGGAACAAAAAACGGTAAAAGAATGGGTGTTTCAGTACTATAATGCTCCCTTGTATTTAGATCGTAAAGAGGCTGTTAACGGGCTTTTGAAAACACCACAGGATTCGCTGGCATTTAAAACATTGTTTGCAGCACTAAATGATAAAAATTACAGCATACGGGCGTATGTATTAGCGGAACTGAAAAAATTACCGAAAGGGCATGAACAGGAAATAAAAAAACAACTGAACACAATGGCAGCAAAAGATAGTATTGCCGGTGTGCGCGTTGCTGCTATCAATTACCTATCGGCAAACTATACCGATAAAGAGTTGCTGACTACCTATAAAGATGCTTTAAATGACAAGTCGTATGCCGTTATGAGTGCAGCATTGACTGCTATTACAAATGCCGATTCTGCACAGGGATTATTACTTGCAAAACAACATGAAAACGAAAAAAATAAAGACGTTTTAACAGGTATCGCCGAAGTTTATTCTCACTACGGAAAAGCGCAAAACAACGAATTTTATATCAATTCAATAGATAAAATTACAGGCTATCCCAAAGCCAATTTTATAAGATACTACGGGTTGTATCTAAAAAAAATAACAGACGATAACATTGTTAACAAAGGCATTGATACGCTTAAAAAAGTAATAGAAAACGACGGTGCAAACAAGTGGGCAGTAAGTAGCGCTAAAAAGGCAATTCAGGAGCTGGAAGCAAAAACTCCTAAAAAAGAGGAACAAAAATAAATTAACTTTACAAGCAATGAAGCGTAATCAATTCATATCTTATATGGATGCTCCCGATAACTTATCGGGAGATGACAGCGTTTTGCTTGCTGAAATTGTAAAGAACTTTCCCTACTTCCAAACGGCCCATTTGCTTTACACAAAAAGTCTGCACAACCAGCACAGCATACATTATAACAATCAGCTTAAAATAACCGCTGCTTATGCCACCAGCAGAAAGCGTTTGCATGAACTTATCACAAAAAAAACAATTATTGATGATAACAATAAACTAGCTAAAACAGAAAACACCGTAATTGACAAGCTTGTAAAACAGCAGACAGCAGCTAATCCTGCTGTAACACCCATTGCAGCAAAGATTACAGAAGCTATTAACGAAGCAATAACAGAACAAAAAATAATTGAAGAATCTGTTCCTGCGACTATTGAAACTCCTGAATTATCAATAAAAACAGAAATTAAACCACCTGTTGAAGAAACAATATTGCAAACAAGCAAACCTGTTACAGAACCTGTTGTCATTGAAATTACCGAAGCACTTACCCAAGCTGTTGCAGAAAAAGAACGAACAGAAGAGTCCGTTTCGGTTATACCCGAATATGTTGAAACTCCAATAGAAAAAGAGATTACAAGAACTACAGAAGAACAAGCTGTTACGCAGGTTGCAAGCAATAACGATGTTGAATTAACGATAAACACAACGGCTGAAACAATTAAGCCTGAAAAGGGAATAGCTGAGCTGGAAAAAAATTATTTACAGGAAGCTGCTATTGCCGCTACGGAAATTGATTTAGCAAATACCACGATACCTGATACAGAAGAAAAAAATAGTGCTGCCATTGAGGAAAGCGATTTTATTTTAAATATGTCTGCTACTGAAGTAGAAAATGAGAGGGTAGAAGAGCTGAATCACTTGGATGAAGCGGAAGATGTTAATAACCAAACAGAACCGCACACATTTACTGAATGGTTAAAACTATTGCCCAAACTAACCACAACAATTATAAATAAAGAACAGGAAACGTTTAATGAAAAGCCGGAAATCCAGTCTTTAAAAAAATCTAAAAAGGCATTAATAGATAAATTTTTAAAGGAAGAACCCAGAATAAAACCGAAAGCCGAATTTTTTAACCCTGCTAATGTTGCAAAACAAAGTATTGCCGACGACATTACGTTTGTAAGTGAAACTCTTGCTAAAATTTACCTCCAACAGGAGAATTACAACAAGGCATTAGAAGCCTATGAAAATTTACGTTTGAAATATCCGGAAAAAAGGCTTTACTTTGCAACCCAAATTAAACAAATACGAAAACTCATCAATCAAAATAATTAATAATTTTATTTATCATGTCAACATTAATTTCTGTTTTAATCGTTATCATTTGTTTGCTGCTTATACTTGCAGTATTGGTTCAAAACTCCAAAGGAGGCGGTCTTGCATCCTCTTTTTCATCATCCAATCAGGTGATGGGCGTAAGAAAAACTGCCGACTTTTTAGAGAAAGCTACCTGGACATTGGCTATCAGTTTGGTAGTACTAAGCATCATCTCTACTTCGTTTACCAAACCTGCCGGTGGAAATGGCGCTGCTGCCGCAGAATCGGTTACCCGTCAAAAAGCTAGCGAAGCTCCTGTATCTTCTCCTGCTCCGGTTGGTAATGCAATGCCAAACATGCAAGCACCTGCAAATCCTGCGCAACAGCCTGCAAAGTAATTATCTGTTTTATTTATAACAAACCCCGGCAGACTTTAAAAATTTGTCGGGGTTCTTCATTTATTTCACTCCAATATCATCTCTTCAACACCTTTGTCGTTTCTTTTAAATTATTGTTAGCAATTGTTAAAATAAAGTCTGGAAGCCTGCCTTATCTGAACTACCTAATAATTAATGGCTAAACTACAAGGTAATTTAATTTTTGGCTACAAATGGTTAGTTTATTAAAATAATAAGCACATTCGTCTGTCGAAATAATACATTAATCGCTAACAGTTAAAAAAAAGAAAAATGAAGAGACTAAAATTTTTACCGCTCATAGCAGCAATGCCACTGTTTATGGGGTCGTGTGTGGTTGCCAGTTATCATCATACAACAGGAAATCCAATTGGAACAAAACAAGGTTTTGTAAAATCAAAAAGAGGAAGTTTTGATGCGGGTTATGCTGCTGCTGCCAAAGATGGCAAAATCACCAAAATCGGATCCGTTGATTATAAGCTATATTATAGCGGGAAATTTTCAGTAACTGTAACCGGGGAATAATATTATGAAAAACACATCTAAATTCGTAATGGCGATTGCTGTAGCAGCAATCCTTACATCGTGCACAGTAACTTCACCTATGTCGGCTTCAGACGCTCCAATAGGAACAAAAACAGGAGTATCTTCCACTCTGATTATAGGGGTTTGGCAAGTTAACAAAAACTTTGGTATAGCTGAAGCTGCGAAACAAGGTAATATAACTAGTGGAATTGCTATAGCAGACAAAAAAGTCACAAATTTTTTGATTGTTAGAAAAGCGCAAATTATTGTTTATGGTAAATAAAAACAGACAACTATGAAAAAAATATTATTATTAGTTTCGGTAATTTCTTTAATAGGTTTTACCTCATGTACACGTGTTTATCCTACTTTAATAACTAAAGCGGCATCAATCAAAACAGGTAAAGTAGAAAAAAAAGTTTGGTTTGGCATTTGTACAAACAAGGACTTAAGTACATATACTGCTGCTAAAAACGGTGGTATTACCAAAGTTGCTACTGTTGACAGAGGTGTGAAACGCGGGCTTTTTAACAAAACCTATTTCACAATAGTTACAGGGGAATAAGAGAAAGATTCTTAATCTATTTAAAGAAGCATTTCATTTCAAGTAGGGATGAAGTGCTTCTTTTAGTTATTGTTTGTCAGCTCTTTATTTTTGAAATAATCAACTACTGCTTGTTTTATCAAATACAATTGTTGTCCCGGTTTTAGCGGTGGTAAATTCTCTACCACTTTCCAATGTGGCCAGCCGTCTTTATCTAAGCCTTCAAATTCGTAATGACCATAAGGCGCAAGCAAGGTGCAAATGGCAATATGCATTACATCTAACTTAGCGTTCTTCGAAAACTTCATTGGACCTTTGCCCAATTCCTGCACACCTATTAAAAATAAAATAGCTTTTACGTCAAGGTCTTCGCCAAATTGCTTTGACAATGTTGTTTCCACTTCTTTGAAATTTTTATCCAGTTCGTTTTCCATCTGAGGTTTTTTAAATCTTTTTTGTTGAACCTAGTCATGCTGAACTTGTTTCAGCATCCTTCCCATGCACAGATTCCGAATTATACTTCAACAAGCTCAGTAAAGGTTTTCGGAATGACTATGCGCCTGTATTGTTGTATAAAACCTACTGCCAAGTTATATTACAATGTTCACTATTTTGTTGGGTACTACTATTACTTTTTTAGGCGTTTTACCTTCTAAATATTTTTGAGTTTGTTCCAATTCAAGCACTAATTTTTCTACATCTTCTTTTGGTATGGAACGCTCCAACTCATGAAAGAAGCGGGTTTTACCGTTAAACGAAACCGGATAACTAAAGGTGTTTTCAATTAAATATTCTTCCTTATATTCAGGAAACTGAGCGTAAGTAATACTTTCGGTATGCCCTAATTTGCTCCACAATTCTTCTGCAATGTGTGGTGCGTAAGGAGCAATAATAATTGCCAATGGCTCCAGTATTTCGCGCTTGTTGCATTTTAATTCGGTAAGTTCATTTACGCAAATCATAAAATTGCTTACGGATGTGTTAAATGAAAATCCTTCAATATCAGTGATGATTTTTTTAATGGTTTTGTGCAGTACTTTTAATTCTTCTTTTGTGGCGGGTTCGTCAGAAAAAGCCTCACCCCCAGCCCCTCTCCAAAGGAGAGGGGAGACGTTCCAATCAGCAGAGTGGTATAAACGCCATAGCTTGCGAATAAAATTAGATACTCCCGTAATTCCATTGGTATTCCATGGTTTTGAAAGCTCCAAGGGTCCTAAAAACATTTCGTACAAACGCAAACAATCTGCACCGTATTGTTCTACTATCGAATCTGGCGTTACAACATTATATTTTGATTTAGACATCTTTTCACTTTCAATTACACCACACATAAAGTTGCCTTTTTTATTCTTAAGCAGAATAGCATTTGAAAAATCTTTACTTAGCCTAAATTTTGTTTCATCAAGAATGTCGTTCGAGACAATACTCACGTCAACATATAGGCTTTGTCCAATAATACCTTTGTTTTTCTTTATTTTTGGCAAGATATATTTATTGTAATTTTCAATACCTATACAATTTATTGCATATAAAGAAAACTCTGTTTCTTTTCCTCCTCCGCTTAAAAGTTCTGACCACTGAAAACTTAAGTCTTCGCTAACAAAAATTGGAGTGTCAAAAAATCTAAGTATTGTATTTGACCGTCCCATAATCATCCCTTGATTAATCAACTTTTTAGCAGGTTCCTCAAAAGGAACAATACTAAGGTCGTATAAAAATTTTGTCCAGAAGCGTACGTACAATAAATGTCCTGTAGCATGTTCGGAGCCGCCAATGTACAGGTCAATATTTTGCCAATAGTCAATTGCTTGTTTGGATGCTAATGCTTTATCATTGTGTGCATCCATATAGCGCAGGTAATACCAAGAAGAACCTGCCCAGCCGGGCATGGTGCTGTACTCGTAATCAAAAGCCCCTCCTAAATCCTCCCCGTTGGGGAGGACTTTTTCGGACAGTGCACTTTTTATTCTGTCTACCACAGAATCAATAGCTGTAATGACTTCTTCATTGGTAAAACGTATAACTTCAAAACCTAAGGATTCTAATTCTTTTGTGCGGGCATCATCATATTCTTTTTGTTTGTCATGAATTTTTCCATCCACTTCAATAATTAGTTTTTTATCCAAACATACAAAATCTACAATAGCATTGCCTATTACATGTTGTCTTCTGAATTTATCGTCCAGTTGTTTAGCTTTTAAAAATTGCCACAAAACACTTTCTGCTTCGGTTTGATTATTTCTATGCTCCGCTGACCTTTCTTTTAGTTCCTTCCAGGTTGAGTTAGCAGCCGTTCGCCATGCAGCGTTGGGGTTCTCTCCCCCACGGGGAGAGCTAGAGAGGGGCTTGTATTTCCAATTGGTTGCCCTTGCCAATGGTGGTTCTCCGTCTTCGGTAGGTAAGTATTTATCTACTTCGGGCAATAACAAGGGTAATTCGTTTTCATTCAACACATGTGGTATTCCATCTTTGTAATACACAGGAATTGGTTCTCCCCAATACCGCTGACGACCGAATATTGCATCGCGCAAGCGGTAATTGACTTTGCCTTTGCCCAAACCTTTTTCTTCAATAGCTGCAATTGCTTTTTTCATGGCAGCTTTTACTTCCAAGCCATTTAAAAAATCGGAGTTGATGAGTTTGCCTTCTTTGGCATCGTAGGAAGCCTCATCCCCCAGCCCCTTCTCCAAAGGAGAAGGGGAGGAGTTAGGTTCTATAACTTTAAGAATAGGAGTTCTACCAAGCTGTTTAGTCAGTTCTGTTTCAAAATGTTTTGCAAACGCATAGTCGCGGCTATCATGCGCGGGAACAGCCATTACAGCACCTGTTCCGTAACCTGCCAGTACGTAATCGCCAATCCATATAGGAATTTGTTTTCCTGTAAACGGATGAATAACATACGAACCTGTAAATACTCCGGTTATTTTTTTTACATCGGCCATACGCTCGCGTTCGCTGCGGTTTTTGGCAAATGCTATGTATTCTTCAACGGCATTTTTTTGTTCGGCTGTGGTAAGTTGCGCCACCAGTTCATGCTCAGGAGCGAGTGTTACAAATGATACTCCGAAAATGGTATCAGGGCGGGTGGTGAAGACTTCGATAGAAGCCTCACCCCCTGCCCCCTCTCCAAAGGAGAGGGGAGTGTTAAGAGCGTTGATTATTTCTGCACATGCCCAATCAATTCTTTCTTTTATCGTATCATTTGAAAAACGAATGACTCTATAGCCTAACTCTTCTAAAAGGTATGTTCTCCCTTCATCATAGTCTTGTTGTTGATTATGGATTTCTCCATCCACCTCAATAATTAATTTTTTATCAATACAAACAAAATCAGCAATAAATTGACCAATGACGTGTTGTCTTCTAATCTTAAATCCGAGCCTATTGTCGCGAACTTTTCCCCAAAGAAGTAACTCTGCTTCTGTTGGATTTTGTCTATTTTCTTTTGAATATTCTTTTAGTTGTTCCCAAAACTTTTTGTCAGCCGTTTGATAACCGGGTTGCGTTCCCCTCTCCTTTGGAGAGGGGTTAGGGGTGAGGCTAAATCGTAAACTAGTCCCTTCAGAACGTCCAATCCAGTTACGCTGTGCTTCTTTTATAGATTCTGTCCAGTCAATACCGTCCAAATCATTCAGCAAACGCTCTGCATAAGCAGTAATGCGCAAACTCCATTGTTTCATCAATTTGCGTTCTACGGGATAACCACCTCGTTCCGAAACTCCGTCTTTCACTTCCTCATTGGCAAGCACAGTGCCCAGTTGAGGGCACCAGTTCACCATTGTATCACTTAAAAATGCTAAACGATGTTCCAGTAAAATATCCGATTGTTCTTTTTCAGAAAGATTGTCAAAAGCCTCACCCCAGCCCTCTCCAAAGGAGAGGGTGCCGTTACGGAACTTTTCAATGAGTGTGCTTATGTTTTCAGCCTTGTTTGTTTCAGGATTGTACCAACTATTAAAAAGCTGAATAAAAATCCATTGCGTCCATTTGTAATAGTTAGGGTCGGAGGTGCGCACTTCTCTGTCCCAGTCAAACGAAAAACCTATTTTATCAAGCTGTTCGCGGTAACGAGCAATGTTTGTTTTGGTAGTAATTTCAGGATGTTGTCCCGTTTGTATGGCGTATTGTTCGGCTGGCAGTCCAAAGGAATCATAACCCATCGGATGGAGAACATTAAATCCTTTTAAGCGTTTGTAACGGGCAATTATATCAGAGGCAATGTATCCCAACGGATGCCCTACATGCAAACCTGCACCGCTAGGGTAAGGAAACATATCCAATACATAATACTTAGGTTTGGAAGTATTATTTTCCGCTTTAAAAATTTTCTTATCCTTCCAATAGTGTTGCCACTTCCTTTCTACTTCTCTAAAATTATACTCCATAACCTGTAATGCAATAAAAATTAATAATAAGCTACGAATATACGGATTACAAGGTAACCAAAAACTCTAATTTGTCGGATAAATGAGCGCTTTCAGACAATTTTAAAAACCCTGTAATAGTTTCAGTTTTATCATTAAATTTGCATCCCTTCGTTAAGGAAAACTATGGACAATTTTATAGTATCGGCTCGTAAATACCGCCCTGCAACATTTAATACCGTTGTTGGTCAGGCGCATATTACCAATACTTTAAAAAACGCCATAAAAACAGGGCATTTGGCACAAGCCTTTTTATTTTGTGGTCCGCGTGGTGTGGGTAAAACTACCTGTGCCCGTATTCTTGCAAAAACAATTAACTGTACCAATCGCACCGAAAATATTGAAGCTTGTGATATTTGCGAATCGTGTAAATCGTTTAACGATGGATCTTCGTTCAATGTATTTGAATTAGATGCGGCTTCCAACAATTCGGTGGAAGATATTCGTAATTTAACAGAACAAGTGCGTTACGCACCGCAAACCGGAGCGTACAAAATTTATATCATTGATGAGGTGCACATGCTCTCCACAAGTGCATTTAATGCATTTTTAAAAACGCTGGAAGAGCCCCCCAAACATGCTATTTTTATTTTAGCAACAACAGAAAAACACAAGGTAATTCCTACCATTCTCTCGCGTTGTCAGATATTTGATTTTAACCGTATTCAGATAGATGATATTGCTAATCATCTGGCGTACATTGCTCAAAGCGAAAATGTAACGGCAGAACCTGACGCCCTGCATATCATTGCTCAAAAAGCCGATGGTGCTTTGCGCGATGCCTGTTCTATATTTGACCAGATAGTAAGTTTTGCAGGTAATAATATTACCTACAAAGCGGTAATTGAAAACCTTAATATTTTAGACTACGATTATTATTTTAAAGTTACTGATGCCGTGTTAGCCGAAAATATTTCGGCTGCATTGTTATTGTTTAATGATATTTTAAACAACGGCTTTGACGGGCACAATTTTATTGCAGGTATAAGTGGTCATTTCAGAAACCTGCTGGTGAGCAAAGACCCTGAAACAATTCAATTGCTTGAGGTGGGCAATAATATCAGAGAGAAATACAAAGAGCAGGCGGGTAAATGTTCCACTACTTTTTTAATAAAAGGATTAACATATCTCAATAAAGCCGATGTCAGCTATAAGTCGGTCAAAAACCAGCGGCTGCTGGTAGAATTGGTGCTGATGCAATTATGCTCCATTAACTCAACAAGAGTTGATGCTGAAAAAAAAAATGACTTAACTAAGGAAAATCCTGTTTTAAATATACAGGTAAATCCTTCGGTAACAGCTGCAACTATAGCACCACCTTCAGCAAGTAGTGTAAATACAACAGCTACAACTCCGCCGTCCATAACAGTTAATCCATCTTCTGCACCAAGTGGCGGAAACGTAACAAGCATCGCAAAAAAAATAGGAATTAAAACTTCTACGCCTTCCATTACTTCTATTTTAAACAAGGAAAAAAAAACAGAACAGGAGAATGAAAACAACCCGTCATCAACTTTAACAACATACGCAAGTATCCCATTTACGCAACAATCGTTGGAACTGGTATGGAGTAAATATGCAAACGATTTAAAAGCACAAGGCAAAATTAATATGGCAACTTCGCTAATGGGTCGCAAACCTTTGTTAAAAGAAGCTGCTAATATTGAGTTTACCGTTACCAATAAAACTCAGGAAGAGGTTATTAACGACAACAAAACAAACTTCCTTGATTATTTGCGCAAGGAGTTAAACAATTACTCCATTCAACTGGAATTAAAAATGACTACTCTGGAAGAAAAAGCAAATTTATATACCGCTACCGACCGCTATAAATTTTTACTTGAAAAAAATCCTCAGCTTGAAAAGCTCCGTCAAACCTTTGATCTGGACTTAGAGTTTTAACTCTATTCCACGTGTTACCATCATGTCCGAAAATTTAAAATATCAAATAGCGCTCAGTTTAATCCCTAATATAGGCGATATACTTGCCAAGCGCTTGGTAGCATATTGCGGAAGTCCAGAAGCGGTTTTTAAAGAAAAGAAAACCGCACTCGAAAAAGTTCCTGGCATTGGCGCTGCGTATGCCGATTCTGTTATAAAAGTGAATGATTCTGTTTTTAAAAGAGCGGAAGAAGAAATTTCATTCATTGAAAAAAACAACATTACTCCGCTTTTTTATTTGGATAAGAATTATCCCAAACGCTTAACGTATTGTGAAGATAGTCCTGTTATGCTTTATTTTAAAGGAAATACAGACCTGAACACTCAAAAACAAATAAGTATTGTAGGCACGCGCGAACCAACCGATTACGGTAAAAAAGTTTGCGAAAAATTAATAACCGATTTGGCAACTTACAATGTTACCATCGTTAGCGGATTGGCTTATGGAATTGATATTTGCGCACATAAAGCCGCACTCGAAAACAAACTTCCAACGGTGTGTGTTTTGGCGCATGGTTTAAATAAAATATATCCTTCGGTACATCAGCAAACAGCGCAAAAAATGCTGGAACAAGGAGGTTGGCTGACCGATTTTATGAGTAATACCAATCCTGATAAAGAAAATTTTCCTAAACGAAACCGTATAGTGGCGGGCATTGCAGACGCAACCATTGTAGTAGAATCAAAAAAATCAGGTGGTTCATTAATAACGGCAGACATTGCCAACAGCTATAACAGAGATGTATTTGCCTTTCCCGGAAGAGTAGATGATATATGTTCGGAAGGTTGTAATGCTATTATTAAACAGAATAAAGCAGCACTCATACAATCGGCTGCCGACCTTATTTATATTATGGGCTGGGAACAAACCAGCGTAAAAGCCAATGTGCAGAAGCAATTGTTTGTGGAGTTAAAACCGGAGGAAGAACAACTTGTTAATGTGTTAAAAGAAAAAGAGCAAATAAATATTGATGACATTTGCCTGATAAGTAAAATGCCCATGAGCAAAGTGTCATCGTTGTTGTTGTCGCTTGAATTTTCAGGCATCATAAAATCATTACCCGGTAAAATGTATCGGTTAAATTAAAGTTCAATCCATTCACTAACGCCATGAATATAGAAGAACTGCGATTATTTTGTATTGCGAAACAAGGAGTGGAAGAAGGCTTTCCTTTTGGTTCGCATATCATCGTTTTTAAAGTGATGGGCAAAGTTTTTTTAATTACCGACTTAAATCAACATCCCTTGCAATTTAATGTAAAATGCAATCCTGAAAAAGCTATTGAGTTGCGCGAACGTTATACTTGTGTTATACCCGGCTTCCACATGAACAAAAAACATTGGAACACAATTATTGCCGATGGTTCTGTTAGTTCAGCACTTTTACAGGAATGGATTACAGATTCATATAATTGTGTTGTAACAAAACTTCCTAAAATTATGCGTAAAGAACTTGATAAATTATAATGCTTTTGTAAAAGACTATTACAGTAATACATTTACACAAATCGTCTATAACCCACCATCATCTCTTTATCATAAATTTATACACTCTCAAAATTAAAATATTAATCTTGCTTCTAAACTAAGATTTACGAAATTTACAACAAAAATCAATCAATCACCAGTTGCTAAAAAATTCTCTATATCAGTTTGAGGAACCCATTTCATTAGGTTTCCTGAAAAGTGTTTTGTCATTTCCCGAAAGGAATGCTGTTTTTGTTGCCGAACAATATTATTCTTACCAACGATTGTGGGAATTGGTTGATTTCATTTATCGTCAAATACCTACCGATAAAACGTATCAGACAATCGGTATCTATTGCAACAACGATATTTTTACTTATGCTTCTATTTTAGCCGTGAATTTATATGGGGCAGCTTATGTACCATTAAACCAAAAATTTCCTGCTGTCAGAAACAAAAATTATATAGAACAATGTGCATTGAAACTAATTTTATCATCATCTGAAAGTGTTGAATTAACAATGATTTCAAAAGACGTAAAGGTGATATTTACGAAAGTAGATAACCATGAAATTACAAAAAGACCTTTTCAATTTACTTCATATAAAAAAACAGAACAACCTATTTCATATATTTTGTTTACATCGGGTACAACAGGAATTCCAAAAGGGGTTCCGGTGTCGCATTCAAATGCAAATTATTTTTTTAATTTCTTTTTAAGCAATTATGATTTTAATGAAAAAGATCGATTTCTTCAGGTATATGAATTAACATTTGACGGCTCTGTTTTTTCGTTTTTTATGCCGTTGCTGGTAGGTGCTTGCTGTTATGTATTGCCTGATGAAGGAATTAAGGTTTTTAAAATTCCGGAATATCTTAAAAACTTTAACATTACTGTTGTAATTCTGGTACCATCTGTATTAAGATACATTGAACAATACATAGATGTTTTTTTATTCCCTGCGCTGCGATATAGCTTTTTTGCAGGAGAAGCCTTGTTTTATGAATTAGTGATGCGATGGAAAAAATCATTACCGAATGGTAACATTCATAACTTTTATGGACCCACCGAAACAACCATTCTATGCACGCGATACGAGTTTGATGAAAAAAAATCAAACGAAGAAAGCATAAACGGAATTGTTCCTTTAGGGAAATTGTTTGAAGGGATGAGCTTTATGATTGTTGATGAAAATAATCAACCTATTGATAAAGGAGAACTTTGCATTGCAGGCCATCAGGTTATTTCAGGTTATTTAAACAATCAAAATCAAGATAGATTTTTTATTCGTGATTCCGTTCGTTATTACAAAACAGGAGATATGGTTTCGTTAAACAAAAATGGAAACCTTATTTTTTATGGACGAACGGATCGTCAGGTGAAAATTAACGGCTTCAGGGTTGAGTTAGGAGAGATAGAAAATACTATTTCCAATTATACTAAAACAAATGTTGTGGTTATGTGTAATTCGTCTGAAAACAACATGAATAAATTAATTGCATACATTGAAACAAAAACGATAAACGAAAATTCTTTAATAGAAGAATTAAGGACATTTTTGCCAAACTATATGATACCTCAAAATTTCATACCGATTGAAAAATTTGCTTTGAACTTAAATGGAAAAATAGATAGGGAAAAATTCAAAAATATATAAATGAGTAATACTATACTTCAAAATTTACAAATAGTGTTTCGCGAGGTATTTAATAACACTACTTTGATAATAACACCCCTAAGCTCGGCAAAGGACATACCACTTTGGGATTCTTTAATGCACATCACATTAATAGCCTCCATTGAATCGAAGTTCAAAATTTCGTTTTCTTTTAATGAAGTGATGCAATTTAATAATGTGGGGGATATAATTCAGGTGATTGATCAAAGATTAAAAAGATAATTTTTTTATAAAATGGAGTTACACCCTTCCTTTTTTTTCGTTTTTTTAATTGTTGTTGTAACATTAAATTATTTTTTTTCAGCTCGTTATCGCCCACTATTTATACTTCTTGCAAGCATTATTTTTATTGGTTATCTGAACCTCCCGTCATTGATTGTTGTCTTGTTTTTCTCGCTTATAAATTTTTACTTAGCAAAAAATATTACAGGAAAAAAATTCAAGTTTTTAGCGGCGTTATCCCTAAATATATCTGCAATAATATTCTTCAACTTCTTTAATTCATCTACACAAGGACCGGAATTTGAATTTCATACCGCAGGCTTTAACATACCGCATTTTATAGTCTCCATTGGTCTATCTTTTTATTCTTTGCAAAATATAGCATATATCACAGACATTTATTTTAAGCGGGCTCTCCCACAAACTTCTATTTTAAACTTTTTTTTATACAATTCTTTTTTCACAAAAGTGATAAGTGGTCCCATTATGTCGCCAAATGAGTTTATGGCACAGATAAACAGTAATAAACCAAGTAGCGAAATGATTTCATCGGGGATAAACCGTTTTGTAATTGGACTATTAAAGAAAATGGTCATCGCCGACGGATTGTATCCTGCCGTACATGCCATTTTCGATTCTTCAAATAATTATAATGGAATCACTACTTTGATTGGGGTTTATTTGTTTACCATTCAATTATATTTTGATTTTAGCGGATACACGGATATGGCTTTGGGCACAGCAAAAATGTTAGGTTACAATTTAAAAGAAAATTTCAATTTGCCGTTTCGTTCCACTTCCATTACTGAGTTTTGGAGGAGATGGCATATTTCTTTAATCAACTGGTTTACCAATTATATCTATTACCCTATTGTTTATTATTTACGCGCATATAAAAAAATCGCAGTATTTATAGGCATTGCAGCTACATTTTTAGTTTCGGCAATATGGCACGGTTTAAATTTTACTTTTTTGCTTTGGGCATTTTGCTTTATTATTTACATGAGCTTCGAGTTATTGACAAAAGCAATTCGGACAAATATATCCAGACGTTTTCCTCCTTTAGTGAACAAGTTGTTTAGCATCTTCATTGTTTTTAATGGGGTTTGTTTCAGCAATATTTTTTTTCGTTCAGAATCTGCAATTCGTGCTTTTCTTTTGATGAAAAATATTTTATCAAATTTTATTCCTGCAAATTGGTTGAGCGACTTTGTTGCTCCTTTAGCAAATGGTGGTAATTTAATGGAACAATTTAATTTTTTAATAACGTTATTGCTTATGTCTTTTTTATTATTGTTTGAACGCACGATCAACAAAAAAGCAACTGCTTTAAAAATCGATATTTTGTATATCTCTATATGTGTAATGCTGATTATGATTTTTGGGGTATTCAACAATACAGAACGTTTTATTTATATGCAATTTTAACCAACGATGAAAGTTGTTTTAATCAAACTGGGTGTTTCAGTTATTATCCTTTGGTTTTCCCTGTGGGGTTTAGCTAAGCTATACGACTTTTCGCTTTTACAAAATTGCAATTTAAAAACATCTTATATTCAAAAAAAAAAGATTGATGCCGATGTATTGTTTGAAGGTCCGTGTCAAACATTGTGGATGGTACAACCTGCAATAATTAAAAAAAAGACTGAATTAAAAACCTATAATTTGGGTTTAACACACGCTGATTTTGCAGACAATTATTTGCATTTGTATTTATATTTAAAGCATAATAAAGCACCAAAATTTCTTTTTTTACATGTTTCGTTGGAGTCAATGGATATGAATTACAATATGTTTATCTCACATCGTTTTTCTCCGTTTATTGGCGATGCGGTGATTGATTCTGTTGTTAAAGAATTTGATAGCAATTATTTTAAATGGGTAAGTATTCCGTTTATGAAATATGCATATTATAATAATGCTATTAATTTTGATGTGATTCAGGGTTTGAAACATTATTTTACGAATAGAACAAATCCTTACTTTGCTGATGGATTTGAGCCGCCATTTAGTTTAAATAAAGAACTAAATCCTGAAAAATTTACACAAATTTATGTTTTGGGCTATTCCTTTGCATGGGATGGTCTGCGAGAAAAATATTTAAGAAAAACAATTCAACTCGCTCAAAAATACAAGATCAACGTATATTTGTATGAATCTCCGATACTAAAGGAAGCATTAACGAATGTGCGCAATCGTTCAGAGATAATAACTAAAATAAAAAATATTGCCGACGAATACAGAATAAAATTTGTACAGTTTGAAAACATGAAAATAGCCGATTCTGTAAAATATTTTATTTCGTCAGTAAGTATGACTAAGAAAGGTTCAGAAATATTTTCAGACTCTTTAGGAAACTATATTAAAAATGAAATCATAAAACAATGAAAAAACTATTTAGCTTATTACTTGTCTGTATTTCAATTTCAGGATTGGCTCAAAGTCACACCGTTGCTTATACCAGAGACTATGAATTCAAAGAAGGGGTATATATAACTCCTTTTCAGTTTGAAGACAATAAACCTGTTTCTAAATCGAAAATAATATCTAATGTAGCACCCAATCGTGTAGATTATATCGGTGAAGTAATGAAACAAAAAGTACTTGTTTATTTAGATTCTATCACAGGTCAGGAACAAAAAATAGCGATAGAAAATGTATGGGGGTATTGCCAAAACCGAATCCTTTATATTTATTACAATAAAAAATTCGTACGCATGAATACGATTGGACAATTATGTCAATTTACAGGTACAGTTACCACTACCGTTTCTAATCCTATGTACTCAGGAATGGGCATGGGCATGGGGATGGGAATGGGGGGTATGGGTATGGGATATCCGGGATCTGGTGGCGGAACAAGTACTTATGAAGAATTACGTCAATTTATTTTTGATACAAGAACCAATCAAATAGTAGAGTTTACACCTCAAATGACGGAGCAACTTTTACAAGATGATGAGCAACTTTACAAAGAATTTTCTGAATTGAAACACAGAAAAAAATCGGAAATGATGTTTGTTTATTTAAGAAAATACAATGACAGACATCCTTTGATGTTGCCAGCATACTGAGGTGCTTGTTTTATTTTTATTAAAAAAAATTAACGGTAAATAAAAGTATTGGTATATCAGCTAATATTACGGATTACTCAACGATACAGGAATTACCTTGCCATTCATATATTGTTGCGCCGTTAAAGAAAAATTAGCGATAAACTGTGCCATTTCATTTGCTGATAATGGCGCTTGGTATCCCGGAAACGCTTCGTTCAGCATTTCGGTTTGTGCTGCTCCCAGTGCCAAACAATTGAATGCAATGGTTAAATCTTTATACTCTTCTGCCAAACATTCGGTTAAACTCGCCAGTGCTGCCTTACTGGAACTGTATGCCGATAAACCCGAAAATTTCATACTCCCCTGAAAACCACCTATACTGCTAATGTTTACAATATGTGATTTTGTTTTTGTGTTTAACATAGGCAACACACCTTGTACAAGACGAATAACTGAAAACACATTTACATTATAAACATATTCTAAATCTGTTTTTGTTATTTCAGCAAATGGCTTTTTTACAATAGCTCCGGCATTATTTATCAGCACATCTATAGTATCGGTATACTTTTGTATTTCAATTAACAGTTTTTTAATTTCATTTTCGTTACTTAAATCACAGGCAATTGCAATTACTTTTGATGAAGGATTTGTATTGAAACATTCGTTTTTTAAATGCAATAATTTAGCCTCATTACGAGCAATAGCTATAACGGTATGGGTACTATCGGCGCTTAATATTTTAACTAATTCATAGCCTATTCCTCTGCTGGCTCCGGTAACAATAATATTCATGTTGCTTACGTTATAATATTCCTGTATTAAATCGCTCTTTGTGTTTCGACCTTTAATTCATGATTGATAAAAGAACTGAACCAGATTGTTATATTGAGCCGAAAAGGATATTTATTAGAAATCATTAACATTTTTATTAAATTTAAAAGTACTTTTATTATGTAATTTCGCAAATCTAATCTTATAAAGCGTGAAAGTAAAATTAGCCATATTATTTTTTTTCTTTTGTTTGCAAATTAATGCTCAGGATAGCACATCAATGTGGTATTCTCGTCCAGCGCATCGCCCTCCAGCTCATAATAATCCTCCCAAAAAGCCATTAATAGATAAGAGCAAGGTGTTTGTGGGAGGTAATTTCGGGTTACAATTTGGAAGCATTACCTATCTTGACTTGTCCCCTATGGTTGGCTACAGAATAACTGATCGTTTTTCTGCAGGTGTTGGTGTTACTTACCAATACTTAAAAAATAATTTCTATAATATCACAACAAATGTGTATGGAGGACGAGTTTTTGGACGGTATTTTATCCGTCAGAATATCTTTGCTCATGCCGAATACAATGTATTAAACTTGCAGGCATTTGATTTATCTCCGGTTCAAAGAATAAGTGTAGGAAGCCTGTTAGTTGGTGGTGGCTACATTCAACGCTTTGCAAAAAATTCCGGGATGACCGTAATGCTATTATACAATCTTACGCCTTCGGTTTACTCTCCTTACCAGAATCCCATTATACAGGTGGGGATGGTATTGGGGTTATAACAATTTTTATCTCCATTTGTTTACATGCAGCAACAGGAGTTTAACAAAGTATTATTACAAAACTTTCCTTTTGAATTAAATGCCGGACAGCGAACATTATTGATAATGTTGTCGGAATTTATTCTTGGTAAAAACGCCGAACAAGTATTTGTAATAAAAGGTTATGCAGGTACCGGAAAAACAACTACTGTGCGTTCTTTGGTAAAAAGCTTACCTTTTGTAAATGGAAAAACGGTGTTGTTAGCACCTACCGGTAGGGCGGCTAAAGTGCTTTCCAATTATACTTCGCAGCAAGCCTTTACTATTCACAAAAAAATTTATATACGAAAACAAGCTGTTGATATCGGAGCCTCTTTTCAGCTCCGGCAAAACCTGCATGGCAATACTATCTTCATTGTTGATGAAGCATCCATGATTTCGCATAGTGGAGGCTTAAACAATGGAGGCGCTTTTGGCGGAGGAAGTTTGCTTGACGATTTGATGAGTTACGTATTTAATGGTATTAATTGCAAGCTTATTTTAATTGGAGATACGGCACAGTTACCTCCTGTGGGTTCTGACATAAGTCCTGCATTGGATATTGAATTTTTAAAAGCATCGTATTATTTTAAAATCAATCATTTTGAATTAACAGAAGTAATGCGCCAAAATGAAAATTCCGGAATATTGGTAAATGCCACGGCTATCAGAAATCAGATAAAAAAGGGAACCAATTTGTCGCCGCACTTTATTTTAAACAAGTTTAAAGATATTGTGAGAATTGACGGCAATGAGCTCGAAGATGCCATAAATAGTGCATACAGCAATCATGGAGTAGAAGAGGCAATGATTATTTGCCGTTCAAATAAACGAGCAAATATTTTTAATCAGCAGATACGTGCCCGCATTCGCTGGCAAGAAAATGAACTATCGGCAGGAGATTATATGATGGTGGTAAAGAACAATTATTTTTGGCTACCCGATGAATCAAAAGCCGGATTTATTGCCAATGGGGACATAATACAATTAATGAGAGTGGGCAAACTGCAGGAAATGCACGGCTTTAGATTTGCTGATGTGAGAATAAAAATGATTGATTATCCTGATGAACCTGAATTGGAAACACGTTTGTTGTTAGATACTATTATGAGTGAATCTCCTGCGCTTTCATCTGCCGATAACAAAAAGTTATACGATGCTGTATTTGCCGATTACAGCGATATTGCCAACAAACGCGATCGCATAAAAAAAGTAAAAGAAGATAAATTTTTTAATGCCTTGCAGGTAAAGTTTTCTTATGCAATAACCTGTCATAAAGCACAAGGCGGACAATGGCCCTGCGTATTTGTGGAGCAGGGTTATTTAACCGATGAGATGATTAATGTAGAATATCTCCGATGGTTATATACAGCTGTTTCCAGAGCGTCTGAAAAATTATATCTGGTCAATTTTAATAGCGATTTTTTTTAGTTCACAATAACTGCTTCTGTTTGCAGTTTCTCAACCCAATAGTCCTACTTCATATTATAATTAATAAAATGACCCTTTTTATTTCCCCTGTAATACCTCAAACATTGCCTTCGCTTTCAACAAACATTCTTCATATTCTTCGCTAGCGTCTGCTTTATCAGTAATGGCGCTGCCTACAGTAAATGATACATACTTGTTATCAGCGTTGTATAAAATACTTCGTATAACCACATTAAAATCGAAATCGCCTTCAGGCGTGATGTAGCCTATAGCTCCTGAATATAAGCCGCGTTTTGTACGTTCGTATTCATCAATTAATTTCATGGCACTAACCTTTGGAGCACCTGTCATTGAACCCATTGGAAAGGTATTACTAATAATGTCGTTAAAAGAAACATCCTCTTTTAACTCACATCCAATAGTGGAAATCAATTGATGTAATTGTTTAAATGTATAAACACCCATGAGCTCGTTTACCTTTACTGTTCCGGCTTTTGCAATGCGTGATAAATCGTTTCTTACCAAATCAACTATCATCACATTTTCGCTTCTTTCTTTGGTATTGTTTTGCAATTGAAGTTTGAGTAGCTCGTCTTCGCTTGGATTTACAGAGCGCCTTATCGTTCCTTTAATAGGTTGTGAAATCAAGTGATTGCCTTGTTTTCTGATAAACCTTTCAGGACTTGCACAAAGTGCGTATCGGTTGTTGAATTTGCAGTAAGCCGTGAATGGAGCTTTTGAAATCGCGTTGAGCTTTTCGAAAACGTTTACGGTATTTATCGTTGTGTTTTCAGCATAAAATTCCTGACAAAAATTTACTTCATAAATATCTCCTTTGCATATACGTTCCTTCAGTTTGTTTACAGCATTGATGTATTCAGCTTTTGTAAAACGTGACTGAACGTTGATGTTGTTTTGAGTCTTCTGTTCTTTCTTATCTGAAGAAGCGTTTATGCAAGTTGAACAAATTTTTTCTGCCTTTTTTGGGGTGGTAAATTCGTCATCATAAGTGACAAGAACTTCCGAACCATTCAGTTGAATAACCACTTCCGGAACAAAAAAATGAATTAGCGGAAAACCTAACCCATCCGCATTTTTAGAAGCTAAATTTTCAATTTCATTTTTTAAATCATAACTCAGATAACCAAACAACCAGGTGTTTTTTTTATTCAAAAAAGCTTCAAGTTTTTTTAACGAATGCGTTGCGTCATTTGCTAAAAACTCCTGAGTAAATCCTACCGCAATAATTTGAGAATGCTGCAAATAATTGCTGGTATTTATCTGCAAATTGGAATCAAATACACAGGCATGATTAAATTGATTTTGTATGGCTTTCAGATTAATCTGTACGTTGTTTTCGGATGAATGATATGTGAATGTTTGAAGCATATTCGCAAAGATAGTTTTCATTTTTTAAGTGAAGTAATTTCTACCATGTCTCAGTGTTTTTTTATTAGTGAACAAATTCATTATCTGTACAACCTTAGCCATACCCCTCTCCTTTGGAGAGGGGATAAAGGGGTGAGGCGTTTTAAAAACAAGAACTCCTTTCAAGGTTGTTAACTTTTCGGGATTTTCTCCCACCATTATTTTCTTCCATAAATGTGTTT
>Ga0302280_1001075_pt1 | contig 23369 bp, 20 predicted proteins | sample III_Fen_E1_1_FD_198771 | JGI IMG/M metagenome (GOLD analysis project Ga0302280, IMG submission 198771) | Peat permafrost microbial communities from Stordalen Mire near Abisko, Sweden - III_Fen_E1_1 | ecosystem: Environmental > Terrestrial > Soil > Wetlands > Permafrost | place: Sweden: Abisko... | reverse complement strand
ATTATTAAAGTACATGAAGAACATAATAAAGAAATAACACAAAAAAACTCAAGTCCTCCAGTTTGAGTCATAGAGAACATAGTAACATATAGATCTTGTACTTGTACATGAATTTATATGGAAAGAGGTATACTATTTTATATAGATTTATACTTTTTTATATGTTTAAATGGAGGGCCTGAAAATCAAAATAAAAACGTTTTCATTTTTATAAATCTTGTATTAGTATTTATTATTACTTTTTATTTTTCATTAAAAATCCATTTTATCACGAAATTATTAAATTATATCTATATGTGTACTTTATGAAATTCACATTAAATAAAACATTAATATTCTTCTTTGAAATTCTTCTTTGAAATTTACCAATAATATTATTCATTAATGTAAATCTCGGCAGATTATTCTAGATAATACTGTTAAGAAGTATTATTATGCAATTAATCATAGATTTAATATAATGTTATGCTGCATAATTTACCTTCTTATGATTTGTATCTACATTGACTTGCAAAAACATCCATTAATTCATTCTTCAAGATATTTTCAGCAAATTATAAGAAGTATGCAAACTGTATAATAATACTAATATTATTAAAAAGTTGAAATTATGAATGTTTGTTATATGTTAATAATACCAATATCATAAAAAGAATGAATTATTATGATATAGATTTAAATGATCACACTGAAGAATTTGATGATTATATCAAACAACTAAATGCAGAATTGATTAATGTTAATAAATTTCCATTGGATCATAATAGTTTCAATGCATACAAATATACATATGATTGTTTTAGTAATTTAATATCAAAAACTCAAAATACACCTAATGAATATTTATCATCTCAACAATATCACAAACAAGAACTTGATAAAATTAATAAATCATTTGATCAAAACAATCTATTGAACAATTGTAATGATTCATTAACAAACTCATTACAAGATGTTCATACAATGGAAGAAGTTGGAACTGATATTATGCTTAACTTGTATACTCAAAAAGATCAACTATTAAATATTCAGGCAAATACTTCTAATGTTACAACATCATTGACTAGAGGTCAACTATTGATGAACAAAATAAAACAATCTCTTTGTGCTTCTAAAGCAATAATTGGTGCAGCAATATCAATAATAATCATAGCAATTATTATTGCGTTTATAGTAAAATTTAATAAAAAATAAATTAATTTATGTTCTTCAAATTGATCAATAATTCTTCACATGTATATTTACAAAGTATATCATAAAAATTGTGTCCAAATGTATTAACAATGAATCTCTCATTATTTTCATGATCATTATATTCTATTATATTTATTCTTTTATTTGTTCCCAAAGATACTTGTTTTAATGAATCAAAATTATTCATTTGTTCCCAATTTCCCTTCACAGATAATACACTCGATTCATCATTTACACATAATATTTTGCCATAATTTTTATTGACTAATACTTCACCATAATTATCCAATCCCCTATCTTTCAAAAAATCAAAAATTAACCAATTAATCTTGTCCAATATAATCTTTGAGTACATTCTTCCAGATCCCAATGTAATTTTTATTTTATTTGTATATGACATATCATACAAATTTTTATTTCCATGTTTTATTGTATACCAACTTCTCTTTCCAACCAAATCATATCGATCCAATATATATTTATGATTAACCTCCAAATAATTTTTAGATAATATATCATCTGATCCTAATATGACAATTGATTTTGGATTGAATAATCTTGAATAGTATACTCCCATTTGCCATTTTGCTCCACATGGATTGTTTGGAATACATAAACAATATACATTTTCATATTTACTTTTTATGTTTTCTGTGAATGATCTATCTGATAAAGATCCTATTAGTATGATTCCAAAAGTATATTGTGTAATTTGTAATTTCAATGATTTTATATTTTTTTCCAATATTTCATGTCTGTCTTGAAATGCAATGATAATCATAATATCATAATATTTTGGAACATTGATACCATTCAATATATTTGGATTATTGGATATTAATTTATTTCCAATCTTTATAATTTTAAAATTGTCTCCACACAATGTAAATTTATCTTTATTTGTATTCACACTTGATATCATCATTAAATCATTCCCCAAAATATCATAATTATTATTTTCCAAATAAATTGGATTCTTACTTTTCATACATATAAAAAAACAATACATATACTTTTTATCTAAAACATATTTTATTTTATCTTTAACATTAATGTAATAATATTTTCCACTATTTTCATATATATTATCTATCTCTGTTTTGTGATTCTTGTGAAATTTTATTTGTTTGACATTATTTGGATCTATTATTTCCAAATTTGTTGATGTATTATAATATTCAATGTATAATAACATGTGATACATTTCTGTTAATTTCATAGAATATTTTATTTTAATGTCATAAATATTATTCTTACCATCATCACATTTCAATTCTACATTAATTTTATCACAATAAGAATTTACATAATAAAATGAATACTTACCATTATTAAATAAAAGATCTTTAATATGTTTGACAGAAGTATCATTTTTTTGTTTTATATATAAAGTACATAAATTACAACATTTCTTTATTTTAAATGATATTTTATAGCACCAGAATGGTTTTATTTTCATTTATATACTTAAAACACAAAATGTTTAAATACTTGTATAAATTTATATTGATTTAATATATTTATCCATTTCAGCATATTTCATTTTATCACATATAAAACTAACTATTAATCTAACATTAAAACGAACTATGTTAAAATAAATAAGCTTATGTGGATTTCCAGCCACACCATATCCAGTAACTCCATTTAATATATTTTTATTTAATGAAATAAGCCACTTTACAACATTCAAATGATTGTTAAAACAACTAAATAATAAACATTCATTAGATTTTACATCTATGTTTATATTTCCAAAATTATATAACCATTTAGCAATATCCAAGTTACCATTTGCACACACTACTCTAAAAATATATTCATTGTCACAATGGATATCTATTTTATTATATTTGTATATTAATTTTGCAGTGTCCAAATTACCATTTTTGCAATTCCAATTAAATCCTCTTTTATAATCTTTTCTTATTTTTCTTGCAAGATCACATATGCTATAATTTAATTTATTGTATTTTCTCAACAATGATTCACATATCAAAAAATCATCTGCATCCAAATAGTTGAATATCAAATGTGACAATAAACATTTTGGTATTAAATTCAACAGTTTCATCATTTAAATAATTACATAATGATCATCTCCACATTTAATTTAATAATCAACTTTTTTTATAAAAAAAATGAAATTCAATTATTTAAACATGTAAGATTTATTATATTGATATCAATGAAGTTAGATCAAGTTAAAAAATCTTTTAAAGTTAGATTGGATGAAAAGGGAAAAAGACTTAATTCAGTTGCAAATTTTGGTTTATTAAAAAATGAAGTTGCAATCAGAAGTAACAAAGGGGAATATTCAGGATTTAGTATTAAAGCATTAGAGGATATTAAACCTTTATTGACAGATTACAGAATAAAGAAGGCAATGGATTTTATTGCAGATGGTTTATTTGATTCTGCCAGTAAAGTAATGTATATTGACTATAAAGATAATTTGATTGGATATCTTTATGGAATTATTAAGTTATGGTTGGAAAAAAATGAAATTGTTGTTCCACCAGAATATATTGAAAATTGTATTGAAATTAAAGATAAAGAAACATTAAATTGGATTTTGAGAACAAGATCTGATCCTATTGTTGGTAAATTTGAAATTGTTAATATTGGACAATCTAAAAAAGGTAATAGTGTTGTTCCTGAAGCATGGTTACATAAGATATATGATTCTGGAGAAGCATTACACAAAGATATGGATAATTTGGAATGGAGAAAGAACAAACCACCTGTAAATTATTGTTGCATATATGGCATGAGAATTATTGATCAAAATAAATTGGATGAGTCTGCAAAAATATTATTTTGTATAAGTTTGATAGTTGAAAATAATAAATTGAATTCAAATTTTATTGCATTCAAAAATAAAAAAGAGTATGATGAATGGATTGAAGAAGATAAAATTAAAAATTTAAAAATGTATTTTGGGAGAACACATAATTATGATAATTTTGTTATGGCAGTTGATATTGGAAATATATCAAGATCCAAAAAAGAATATAAAAAAATTCATAATGTTGGAGTGTTGGTATCAAGATTACAGAAATCAATAAGAAGGGGTAGATTTGCATCAAGTGTTTTAGAAGAGACAGTAAATTTATTGAGTATTGCACCAGAATATTCTTTGCCAGAACAACAATATACTAGAGTTAGTGGATCAAGACAATTGGTATGGAGATTATTCATTACTATTTTTGAGGATGCAAATTTATATTTGAATGATGAAAATGGCAAATATTTGGGAATTCAAGATTTGGTATTTTTAGCAATGTTATGCCAATTAGATCATAATGTACAACTTTCAAATATGATTGTGGAAAAAATAAAATATACTGCATTATTAGTTCAACATAATGATACTATTAATGATTTATGGGATTGGAGAAAAGGTAAATTACTCAAAACAATTAAATTTGGAAATGATAACACAGAAAATTCAATTGTTGCTGCACTTTTAGCAATGCCAATGATGAGTGGAGATAGAACAATGTTGACGAGAGGTTTAAATTTGAGTAGAAAACTTGCATTTAAAAAACTGTCAGATATACTTTTGGATAAATTATTGGGATATAAAAAAGTGACAACTGAATATGAAACTTTATTAGCATCTTATGATATGCATTGTATGCCAAACATCATTATTATGTTACAAGCCATATTACCTTTAGATAAAATGATTTCAACAAAGGAAATATCTAGTTTTATTTGGGAAAATTCATCAAAAATTAATGTTAGAGAAAAAGATCATCAAAAATTATTGGAAAATACCAATGAAACATTGAGATATTTGATATTATTGCAAAAAGAAATATATCAAAAATCAAATGAAAAATTAGTCTTGATATCCAATAAAAATAGAATTTCACAAAGTATTAAAAATGATCATGTACCAAATTTAATCAAAAGAGTAGTATTCTTATTAATATTTGGTCAAAAAATTCACATTGAATCAACAAATAAAAAAGAAAAATCAATAGATATTATTGTAGCAGGTGATCAAAAAGAACCATGCAAAGTTAAATATTCATCAAGTAAAGATAATAAATATTTGCATGGTAAAGAACGATTTATTGGTGAATTGAAATATGTTGAATATATGTCAAAAGGTATCAATGTAAAATTACCAAATTGTGCAGAAGGATATCAATGGAAAGATAGTCTTAAAGATAAAATAAATAAGGATGTCAAAATATATGTAAAGTTAATAAAATCTGATGAATCAACATTTACAAACATATTGAAATTTTATGTGAATGATATTGAGTTTGATCCATTTGATGGAAGTAAATTGATTAAGACTATTGATAAAATACAAAAAATAGATATTACACGTGATAGTGTAATAAATAATTATGTGAGACAAGCATTATATTATGATAATAAAAAAATAAATGATGTGGAATCTGAATTTATTAGTAATAAACATTATACATTTAATGCTTTATTGAAAATGTTGGGAAAGCAAAGATTGGAGAATAATGATTTGTTGGTATTTGATTGGGTGAATTTAGGAAAACAATCAACAATTCCACTTGAAGTTTGGAAAACATTGTTGTCAAAGTTTTATAATAATTATGATAACGTTCTTCAGATTGGGCCAGTTGATAGAACAGGTAATAAAGTGCACGAATCGATAAATTATAATTATGAAGGTGTAATTATGAGAATTGTGAATATGTTGTGTTGTTTGTATCCAAGAGTAATGGTTCCAATGAATGAAATGAGATATAAGATAAATGCAACACATTTGGAATACACTGACATGATTGAGCAAATAAATAATATGGCCAATTGTTTTTCTGAGAATAAAATTGTTAAGAAGATTGCAAAAATTAAGGTGAATACCATATTATGGAATCATCAAAAGTTAACATCAGATAGGATATTTAATGATATGATAAATTATGATAAAAAAGGATTTGGAGATGCATCTGAAGTTGGTGCTGGTAAAACATTGACTGCATTGGATGTGATGGTGAAAATTTGCAATTATAACATAGATAATGGAATTGGGAATTTTAAGGGATTTTTGATTTTGTTACCAACAACCAAATTATATGATACATGGATCAATGAAATAACCAAACATACAATTGGTTTTGAAATTTTGTTGCAATTAGCAAATGGTAAATTAAATAAATATCAAGAGAATAAACAAACAACTGAGATTAATTTGAATACAATTTTGATAACAACTTTGGGTAGAATGAGAGATCATCCAATATATGAATCTTGGGAACTTGTAATAATAGATGAATGTTTGTCTGTGCAAAATCAGGGATCTTTACACACCGAATCTGCATGGAAACAAGTTATATCTGCACAACATGGTGTAATGATGATGAGTGCTACATTTTTTAGATCAAGATTTGATAAATTGTATTATATGTTAAAAATGTTGAGATCTGGATTGCCAGAGAAAAAAGAATATTTGGACACTATATTATCAGAGACAATTATTTGTAATTTAAGTGATGATAATAGAGAATGGGTGACAAGCATTCATAAGTATAAATTATCAACAAGTATGAAGAAGAAATATGATGATATATTGAATATTGGGAATAGGAATAATTTGGATTCTGAAAAAATATATAATTCACTTTTGAAATATTTGTATAATAATTATGATTATAATGTATGTTTTAAAGATATTTTGGATAAATTGGAAGATAATCAAAAAGCATTGATATATGCAAGAAGTAAAGATGAGGCTGATTTAATAAGTAAACTTAATAATGTGAGTAGATATCCAGATAAATCAAAGAGACATGTTGTGGTAAGTTATGCAGAGGGTACGTATGGATTAAATGATTTAGTGGGTTATCAAGTGATTGTAACTAGACCACCACAACCAGATAAATTAGATCAAATGAAAGGTAGATTAGATAGACCTGGACAAACAAAAAATGTGTTATATCTTAAATATTTTATTGTTGAGGATACGATAGAAGAAGCATTACTATTGAGGATGGATATAGCTAATAATTTTCGCGATAATTATATAATGCCATTGGGCGAATTTTATGATCTTGCAATAAACAAAAAATCAAATATTAGCCACTAAATCTTTTGGTGAAATTCCCAAATTATCAATATGGTATTTATTTTTTATATTTTTTCTACTCATTCTATCAATTCTATCAATTCTATCAAATTTATTCATTCCATACCCCATATTAGCATCAAAATAGTGAGATTGGAACCTGGCATCATAATATTGAGATTGAAGCTTATTATGAGATAAAAATGAGAAATTATTTGCAGCAGTACACAATTTGTCTACATCTAAATTTTTATTTTGATAATAAATATATGCTACTAAAGATGCATATATTGTTTTTTTTTCCAAATATTCTTTGAATTCGCTATCTGTGATCCAAGAGCAATTTTCATTGGGATAAAACATTTTATTTTTGTCTGCGAACATTTCTATGTTTTGTTTTTTAATGTTAAGAGCACGTTCCGATTTCTCTTTATCTTTGTAGTCATATTTTACAACAGTATGATTATTGAAACTTGGCATTGAGTATGATTCATTTTTAAAACCAACTTGATTGTTCAAACAAGTATTAAATTTAGGTGTTGAATCTTCCATTTTATTAATGATTTGATTTATTCAATGGATTTCAGTCACTTGAAATTTCAACTTTTTTGTAAAAATTTGGAATAAATTAAATGTTATTTTTTATCATTAGTAATGTATGCATCAATTACTGTTTCGCATGAAATACAGTATATACGTAAACCTTCATAATCACTATATGCATCCATCCAACGTCCACCCAATGGATTTCTCGTGGTTGTGAGTGAATGTTCATAATCATAATATTTGTGAGAATTATTATCTTTGAATAAACTTGGTTTTCTATTCAACACACGCACCTTTGCATCCAAATCTGAAATATCACCATTGGTATTTACCATTTTTTTATTACATATATCCATTAAATCATTTATGAATTTATCATCTTCTTGTTCTAATTTAATTTTACGTTGGATTTCTTTTTGATTTGTTTCATATGTATTCATAAATTTCATAATTTCTTTTCTTTTTTTGAAACATTCTACTTTTTCGATACCATTAAGAGAAAAACATTTACTGCCTTTATTTTTCATGAAACATTTTGCAGCTTTATATTCTGATTCCATATTTGTTATACGTATGGTAATATTTGAATATCAATACATTTAAATTTCATCTTTTTTGTGAAAATATTGTCTCGTATTTATGAGTAAAAAAATTGATATTTAAAGTTATTGTGAATACCATTTATTTATAAATTAGTAAAGATGAATAAAGATAAAAATAAACCGATAATAATGGGTGTTGCTGGAGGAACTTCTTCAGGTAAGACAGGTGCTGTAAAATACATTAAGGAATCATTGGGAGATCAAGTGACTGTTATAAGTCAAGATTCATATTATAAGAAATTATTCAAGGAACAAAAAGAAAATGTAACAGATTACAACTTTGATCATCCTGATGCATTGGAGTGGAGTTTATTGAAAATTCATCTTGATGATTTAAAACAAGGGAAGACCATTGAAAAACCAAAATATTGTTTTGTAACACATGATAGATTATCAGAAACAGAAACAGTTTATCCATCACCAATAATAATAGTTGAAGGTACTTTGATATTTTATGATGATGATTTAGCAAATGTGTTTGATTTAAAAATTTATGTTGACACTGAGACAGAAACAAGAAAAAAAAGAAGAATTGCGAGAGATCAAAAAGAAAGAGGAAGATCATTGGAATCAATATTAGTACAATGGAATAGATTTGTTGAACCATCACATATAGAATTTGTTGAAAGTTCAAGAAAGAAAGCAAATATTACTTTACATAATAATACAGATGTAGAGAATTTTGGTTCTACAGATATAATATGGTTGAATGTGTTATTGCAATGGATTAAGGCTGTATTGAAGGAAAAACAAAAATCTTTTTGGAATATTACATTTTGGTTTAACAAAGTATTTAGCTATATAAATTTTTGAGAATAGAAAGTACTATTTTCAGCATTACTCAATTTATTTTATTCAATAATAATATAAATGTCAAAATTTAGATCAAATATTAAAGTAGAAAAAATTGATGCATTGAATAAATATATAACAAATGGAACAATGTTATTACAATTTGGATGTTTGACTCCACAAGATATTAAAAACAATAAAGATAATAGACAAAAAGTATTCTTACAATTAGATACTACACCTAAAAATTTGGCTGATCATGTAATCAAAAAAGATTATAATGAAGATTTATTACAAAAATTATCTTCTAGTACTGATTTGGTGACTGGATTTATAGTTGGGCCAATGACAGCAGTGGAAATTTATTATGATCCTTTTTTGGATCACATTGCTGATACTCTGGTGAATTCATCATCAACTAAATTAATTGTTTATGATTCCAAATGTATGCAAGATGAAAATTACAGACAAAATAATAATTTTCCGAGATCATTCAGAGTGTGGACTTATAATGATTACAAAAAATTCAGACAAGTGAGATATTGTGAATCAAATCAAGATTGTAAATCATATGAGTATTGTTTGTGTTCTTCTGGTGAAATGAATAAAAGTTGGTGCCCAAATGAAAAACAAATATGTTTACCAAGAGCAGAATATACAAACAGTATTGATAAAAATATAGCTGATGGTGATTTGGTAAATGTAAAATGTATAATGGATGAAATAGATGGATACAAAAAAAAGAATGATATTAATTTCATGTCATTTCAGGACATAAAATATGCTGGGAATAAATGTTCTGATAGAAGTAATATTAATCCAATTCCACAAGATTTATCATTGAAATATTATTTTAAAGTCGATGATGTTGATCCTATTTGGAAAGGTAATGAATATATTGTTAAAGAAGGATTTGGAATACCAATGCAATATAACAAAACAAATATGAATATCATTATCATTATATTAATAATTATTTTGATATTATATATTTGTGAGTTCATTTAAAAAAAGATGAAATTTGGAGTATTTGATGAATGTTACTTAATATTAAAAAGCATAAAATGAGTAATAATGATTTTATGAATGTTAATATTGATGGAGAATCTGCGGATGTATTCCATGACGATGTTTCAGATCAATTAAATGAATTTCCGAATCATTGTAATATCAATGATTGCAAAAATCAAATTATTAAAAATCAACAAAACTTGATTGAACAAGTGAGAAGCAATTTCACAAAAAAAATAAATAAATGTGTAAACGAATCAGAACTATGCATTGTTCTTCAATTTCCAAGTAATTTGTTGAATAGTTCCAGAACTATATTAATTTTGGAATTAATTGAAAGGTTTGGTCCACTGACAATACAAAGTGGTCAGGGTAGTGATATAAAATGTGAAGGCAATGGTATATCACATGTGAATGATATTCCAAAAAATCCAAAAACAATAATTATAAATATAATGCAATTATAATAAAAAATTAATTTATTTGAAATAAAGAATATAATGATTTCAATAATATACCGTAATTTTTTATTATTACTTGATCTTTATCATATATTTTTTTTGATAAATATTTTAATTTCTCATCATCAACTGTATCTTTTAAAATATAATTTAAAGTAAGGTATGTAATAGACGCTTTTGTAAATTGTTGTTTACAGTTATATAAAATTTTTAAAAATTGTGTGAAAGTTGTATGTTTACTTATTTTTATTCTTCCTTTTATAAATGCATTTTCATTGTCATTATCATAGTTATTCCAAGAGGTACATGTTAATTGTCTTGGTTCTGTTGTTGAGGGAAAAACTACAATTGGAAATGATTGTAATGCTATTTTGATATCAGAATCTCTCCATACAAATTTGATTCCCCACTTTTCACCAACATTTATCAAATCTTGCAACAAGGTCAAACAACACAATCCCACATCAAGATTTGATTGCCCAAGCCATGAAATAATAATATCATGATGATTTTTTGGGATGATTTTTCTGTATTGTGTTGAATTGATAATTAATTTGAAATCATATGTTTCCATCAAAATATCTGTTGGTATATAACATGACATAAAATCATTATTTTCTTTATTTTTATCAATATTCCAGTAATTGCACAATTGATGAGAATTTATGCATTTATGACAAAAATATTTTTTACATCCTGTATTTGTTCTTTCATTGAAACAATAAATAATTTTATCAATATTGAATTTTACCAAACATTTTATACATTTTTTCATTATTGTTGATCTATCAATATGTTTCTCCCATATATCAATACTAACTTGATTTTCATCCAACATCTTGATGAATTTATTGTATTAAAAGTATCACAAGTATTTGTAAATTCAATTTTTTGTAAAGTATGCAATTGAAGATTTTGTGAATTGTTATTTACAGTCATATAAAATTTTCAAAAATTGTGTCTATTGCGTATATTTCTTTGATTAACTGGAGTTCTTTTATAATGATAAAAAGCTAGTACACATCCAACAAAAGTTAGTCCACCCATAAATATTAAAAATCTATCTGTCTCATTATTAATTATTTTGCCACTTTGATTCAATGTTTTCCCACTTTGATTCAATAATTCAATAATAATTGGTTTATCAATTGCTCTATGTATTGGTGAACGACCAAAAGAATCAAGACAATTTATATCTGCTCCTTTCTCTATTAATTTCTTAATATTGGGAATATTATCATTTATTATTGCCAAATGCAGTGGTGAGTATTTTTGACGAATTGTTTTTATATCGATTGCTTTTTCGCACCATTCAAGGTAAAGATTAATACAATTACGATTATCTTTTTTTGAATCACACAAATAATGAAAGGCAGTGTATCCCATAATATTTGTTGATTCCCCAAATCCGCTGGTAAATCCATGTTTTCTTGTGAATTTTTCGAATAATTCAGTATTTTTTTCACACATAATATGAAGTATTGTTTCTTCATATTTTGATTTATGATTAATTACAACAAATCCATATTTTTGTATAAAATCCATAGTAATATCATTATATAATGGTTTGTTACACAAATAATGAATTAAATTTGATCCACAACTCTTATCACGAATTGTATTTTTATTTGAATACAATTCATAATAAGAATTGCGGATCTTATTATGAATTGTATTTTTATCAAAATGATCAATGATGTGTTGTACTATTTTTATTTTTGTTATATCATCTGCATCCAAATCTAAAAACTTAAGATGTATCTTTTCAAAATCAAAATGATCACAATTTAATATTTTATTGTATTCATTATTTTTTATATATTCATTGATCATGTCATTATTTGATTCGTCAACATTAGTATTTTCTAATTTCCTGTAAGTGTTATCAACTTTTGCAACTAATTCATTTTCAACAGTTACTGTTGTGTCATTAACATTTGGTTCATCAACATTAATATTTTTTAATTCATTGTATGTATTACCAACTTTTATGACCAATTCATTTGATTCTTTTATAATTTGTTCATATGATGCAATACTTTTATCATAATCATATATTTTTTTGATTACATCTTCGTATCTAATTTTTAAATTTTCATGTTCTTCAATCATAATTTTTAATTGATCTTCATCTTTTATTTTGATATGATTTTTTTCAATTGTTGATAATGTGTAATCAACGAAACTGTTATTCATAATAAATTTGCTTTTGATGGTTGAATTTGATCTTTTTGGAATAAGATTAATTTTGTTAATTTTATTATAAAGAGTTTTCATTTATAATAAAATGTATATAAAATAGTGAATACAATATATTAAATTATCAACTTTTTACATATTATCATAAACATATTTACCAGATACCAAATTACCATTCAATGTGTTATTGTGTCCTGTGATGTCCAAAGTAACATTATATTTGTGTTTATTGTTGTTTATAGTTATATTATTGTTATTACCACTAATTTTTCCAATAATTTTATGTTTTATTACAATATTATTATAATTTCCTTTTATTTCTCCAATGAAAGATTCAAACAAGAATGTTTTACAATTTGCATAATAATTTTTATTTATCTCCATGATATCTATTATTAATAAATAAAATATTTAATGTGTGACACACCACATTATAAAAAAGCCATAATTTGATATTTTATTATATTTTTTGGTATATTTGGTATATTTGATTTGTATTTATTTATAATATTTTTTGTGTTTCTATTGGCAATCAACAAAAGAACATATTTGATTTCATATTTTAATTTTATAAATTCTATGAATTCACAAAGTTCTTCTTTGTACATAATCCATGAACTATATGTTGCTAAAAATGTTAAAATTCTATTTTTGTGTTGAGGATATTTATCTAAATAATAATCAATAATTTCACTTGGAACAGTATCTATATAGTGTTTTAAGAATGTTTGTTCCATATCTAGATCATAATCAATTAAATGTTTTTCATAATCTTCATAATAATCTTGAATGAATAAATCGTCTGTGAATGCATCTGGTAACTCATTTGATTTGATATTTTTATATTTTAATATATTTTGATAACTTTTATCTTTGTGTATTTTTATGAAATCATCATAGTTATATTCTAGCATATATATCATTTGTATGATAAAAAGTAATGGTTATAATTATTTAATAATTCAATTTTTTGACAAGTTCATTTTTTATGAATATGGTAAAATATATGAACCATTGAGTTATAAAGTATTTGTTTGATTAACATTTAATAAATAAAGTTTTTTTTAATCAATTGAATTCATAGTAGATTGTGTATTTGGTTCTACTTCTGTATTCATTTCATTGATATCAAAGTCAAGTGGTGGTAAATTTTCATCTTGTACTTCATTATCATTATAATCTCCACCTAGCGCAATTGTTAACATTTTATAGATTCTTGTGCTATAATCTGTTGGTTTTTCGATGGAATATCCAGAATTTAACAAAGATGTTTCATACAAGAACAAAATCATATCTTTGACAAGTCGATCTTCATTATTAGTATCATATTTTTGTTTTAATAATTTTACAAGTTGATTATTTGGGTTAATTTCCATGATTTTTTTACCTTTCATATGCATCATCATTTCTGGATTTCTCAATGCTTGTGCTTTCATGATTCTTTCCATATTTGCAGACAATCCAAATTTACTTGATACTAGAGCACAAGGTGAATTAACAAGTCTTGTGGACAAAATAACTTTTTCAATATGTTCTCCCAAAATTTCTTTAATTTTTTTGCACAAAACTTCATAGTCTTTGTTCATTTGTTCTTTTTCTTCTTTTTTAATGTTATCCAAGTTTAGTTCTTCTCTGGAAACATCAACAAGTTTTTTATTATCAAATTCTTTCATTTGTTGAATTGCATATTCATCCATTGGATCAATCAACATTAAAACATCATATCCTTTATTTTTGAGTCCTTCAATAAAAGGTGAATCTTCAACTGCTTTTATTGATTCTCCTGTGATGTAGTAAATATCTTTTTGATCTTCTTTCATTTCATTGATATATTCATCTAATGATGTGAAATTATTTTTATGATTGATAGTAAAGAATCTTAATAATTTTGATAATTTAGTTCTATTTTTAGAGTCATCATGAACACCTAATTTAATATTTTTGCTAAATTGTTCATAGAATTTTAGATAATTTTCATTATTTGTTTCTGCTTCATTGATTAACATATCAATAATTTTTTTGATGATTTGTTTTTTGATTGTTGGCAATACATTATTGTTTTGCAACATTTCTCTGGAAACATTCAATGGAAGATCATTAGAATCAACCATACCTTTTAAGAATGACATATATTCTGGAACAAGTGTGTTACCACATTCATCAGTAATAAAAACTTTTTTGACATATAATTTAACATCATCATGTTTCTTTCTTTCTTGGAACATATCAAATGGAGCTCTTTTTGGAATGAATAATAAGACTGTAAATTCATTGGTGCCTTCAAAACTAAAATGAGAAACATATTGGAAATCATCATGATCATTTGATATAGTTTTATAGAATTGTTTATATTCTTCATCAGTAACCTCTTTTGTTGATTTTAACCAAAGAGGTTTACAGTTATTTATTTGATCAAATTCAAAATATGTTTCTGTTTTCTTTTCTGGTTTTGAATTATTTTGAATATCATCACTCATTTCTTCAATGGTTGGATTATTATTTTCTTCTTTGATATCTGTTTCGTCTTTTGCAATTTCTACTTCTTTAGTTTTTTTGGAGTGAAGCATGATTGGATAAGTGATAAATTCAGAGTGAGTTTTAATGATACTTGATATTTTTTGTTCTGACAAGTAATCCAATGAATCTTCTTTCATGTGAATAATAATTTTTGTTCCTCTTTTGAATGATGCATCATTATCTTGAGTTATAGTAAAAGTATCTCCTGCATCAGACTCCCATCTATAACAAACATCATCATTATGTTTTGTGACAACTGTAACTTTTTCTCCAACTAAGAATGCTGAATAGAATCCAACACCAAATTGTCCAATGAGATTGATATCAGTTTTTACATCTTTTAGTTTTTCCATGAATGCTTTTGTACCACTATTTGCAACTGTACCAAGATTTTTAACAAGATCATCTTTAGTCATACCAATACCGGTATCATAGATTACTAATAATTTATTTTCTGGATCAGGTATGATTCTGATTATGAATTCTTGTTCTTCTCCTAAAACTTCTCTACCTTCAGTTAAAGATTTATGTTTGATTTTATCAAGTGCATCTGACGCATTAGATATTAATTCTCTCAAGAAAACATCTTTGTTTGAATAAAATGCATTAATGATTAATTTCATTAATTGATTGATTTCTGCTTCAAATTTAAAAGATTCTGTCATATTATGTATTTGCTTTTATTGGAAACATAATCTGACATACTGTTTTGATTTCAATTTTTTGTATAATTAATTATAAATAAAAAGTACACGAATAGGCTAATTATAAATAAAAATTTAAATGGTAAATTCACAATTATTGATTAACATATATTCATTTTCTTTCTTTTTAATATATTTAATACGTGCTACAATCAATACTATGATAATTTGTTCACAAACAACAATCCCATAAGATAACCATATTGTCCAATCAGCACCATATAATATTTGCAAAATGATACTTATTATTCCACCAGGAATTTGGATCAAGAACATTAATATATTCAATGATCCAACATTTTGTGTTTTTATTAAATCATATATTTGTGGAATCCATAAAACCAAACTACAAATACTAGATGTTATTCCCAATATTTTAGATAAAATTTCACCAAAAAAGTATTTATAACTAATCATATATTTTAATTCTACCAAACATACTATTAATAATCCCAACATAAATATCAAATAACACAATGCATATTTCAAATTATACAACAATTTATTATTTGATTCTCTTATTTTATATTTTAAAAATAAAAGATATAATGGAACAACCATGACAAATCCAACAGCAATTTGAAAAAAAGCTAAAATATACCCAAAGCAAAACATGATGCTGCAACTATTGAAACATTCAAATTTTTTGTAATTCAATATTGCAGAATTTAATGTCAATGAAAAAAATATAATATTCAATAATATCAAACTAAATTCACTTATTCCATTTGATGATTTATTTTTAATCAGAGAGTATATTTGTGGTATATATGATATCATTACACCAAGACATAATATTACACCAATAACATAATCAATAATTGGTAATCTAATGCATAACATATTATTTAATATAATTTATTATTATAATGAATACTCCTTTATTATTATTTTTCATCTTTTTTGCATCAAATAATTACCTATAGTTTATTTTAATATTATATTTTCAAAATATACTATAATGTCAAACATAATTCAAAATATCATTATGAATAATAGTGTTATTCCAAACATACCTTTTATATGGTACAGAGAAGATCAACTAGTTTGCCCATTTTATCATGCCCAAAAATTAAATCATTCGATATTCGATCAAAATAATATCAATACACCAAATACATATATTGTAATCCAAAAAAATGTCCTTGAAAATCCCAAATTATATGTTTCATTTCATTCTCACTCGTTCTACATTGATACCAAGAGTCAAATTATTCCTCAACATTTTGCCAAACAATACATGTGGAATTGTAAATATATATCTCTTGACGATAATCTTAAAATGCCGAATGGTGAAACAATACAAACATTTAACCAATGTGGAGATGCATTTATTCATGGTGGTGCATTTTCTCCTCCAGGTGTATTTAACTTTACAATAAATAATGAATGTAATGTAGCAAAATTTATTGTTTATGGTGAATGTCCAAGTTTGAATACAAATGTTGCATGTTTGTTTATTATTATCAACGATATTCACGAAACAGCACAAAATGTAAATGTTGGGGAGATAATGAATGAATATTGTATGATAGATAGTGATAATCAAAATAATAATTTAACAATAACACATAATAATCAAATTAATAGTTCAATAAATGAAAATGATTGTTTTGGTGACATTGATAATTTGAATTTTAATGCATAAAGAATATCATAAAACAAAAAATTGAAAAAGAAATTTATTGTGTACTACTTTTTTATTTAAAATATAATATCATGAAATCGATATTAATATTATATTTATTTACAATAGTTATATCATGTGCTTTTATACATAATGATTTATTTGTGGAATTTACGAGAAATAATTTTTTGACCAATACATTATCTAAAAAAATAAAAAATTATGAAGATAATACAAATTATTACATTGATATGATAAAATATGATATATATGTTAATTTGGCAAATATTCAATATAATAATATTAATTTATCAAACAAGATAATTTATTTATAAAAAAGTTGAAAATCAAACAATATAAATACTTTAGATAATAGTGTATGGTAACAAATGATTAGTGGAAAGATAATATCAGAAAATTGTGTTGTTAATGTTGACAACAAAGACAATAAATATAAGTATACATGTATCAAAGGCCAAGTATTATCAAAGGATCATATTTTAATAACATTAATGATTGATTATTCATATTCGATGCATGGTAAAAATGCAGAAACTGCAACGATTGCAGTTAAGGAAATATTGGACAAATTTTATAATAATGGATATTTTGAGATTTTGTTGATATTATTTGGAAAAACGGCATGTTCTGCACTTGTTAATAAAGATAATTACATACAAACAATAGATGAAATTTTATGTTATTATTTTATTGATGCCCCAACATTTGATCAAATTGGTAAATTTTCGGCAAATGGGACATATCCAGAATTTGGATTTGATGAGTTAGCATCTAGTTTAATTTCACAAAAAAAGCATTATTCATCCATTCAATTATTATTTTTTACTGATGGTCAATTCACAGGAACCAATTATAGTAATGTATGGAATCAAAAGAGTAGATTTTTTGATAATATGTCAAATAAAAATATTTTTGTGGTTGGATATAAAAATGATGATGTTAAGAATATACAAGAAATGAAAATTCAATTTGAAAAGAACAATACGAATCTCACATACAAAACAATTACAAATTATTTGGAAATCATACCTACTTTTAATACATTTGCAGATGAAATAATCAATAATAATATTTCAAGCGTAAAATTGGGAAATTATATTTTAATGGAAAATGATACATTATATACAAATGAAAAATTATACCAGTCGCAAACCTTTGGTTTATTGGGCAAAGTCCAACCACAAGGAACATATGATGATTTTGTACAAAATGAGAATGATGCAATAAATACAAATGTTGATCATAAAGAATGGTTAGATCAAGTTATTGAATGTGAGATGGATATTGGATTAGATGTGAATAATGTGATTAATAAGATAAATGAAATATCGAAACAAGAGTTTTCAAAACAAAATATTTTATTTGGTGAACTATTTAATACATGTTTGATAAATTACGATAAATACAAAATACATTATATTAAATTAAAATCAAAATATTCATCAATTAAAAGTAGGGGAATTATAGAATGGAAATATTTGAATGATGTTATTAACAGATATATTGAAATTTTGAACAGTGTGCAAACATTATTGAATAGTACAAGTGATAAACAAAATTTTGAGACAGCAACAAATATAAGTTTATCATCAAGACATGCAAGAACACTTCAAAGAAGAATAATAAAAAATAACATAAAAAAATCTGATGATGAACTTAGGATAATTGAAGTCAATGACAAAGAAATTAAATTTAATGTGAATAATAAGACTAAAACATTCAATCATGATTTAAATATTTTCCAATTAAATGAAACTTTTGTGTGCAATTATACATTGATGAATTGGGAAGAATTGTTAGATACATGTATATGTGTCCCAATTTCATATGTATGGAATGAAAATGATGATTGGAAAGCAAGTTCATCAAATATAGATAAAATAAGTATAGCATCATATATTTCTTTTGAAGGATATGAGAATACACAAAAAATATATGGAACTAATAATCACAAGGATTTATATGGAAAACACAAATATTTGATGTCATCTCTTGATAAATGTAATGCTGTTTTACCAATATGTATTGATCCATTGTTTTCATATAAAATAAATTCTGTTAAAAAACAATTGAGTAAGATGATAACTGGTACAGAGGGTGGATTTAGAGGATCACATATATTGTTATATGTAAGTGCAATTAAAACTTGTTTTTACCAAATGTTAACAAATAATTCAGAAAAATTAAAAAATGTAACATTATTATTGTTGAATACTTTCAGAAAATTATTTAATGTGACACATATAGTATTTGATAAAAATCAACAACCTATTGGCAAATCTGATATAATTTACAATATTGCTGTTGGTAATACTGCACCACATTTATTTGGTAATCCATGGGAAACAATTGTATACTTATTGATTATTTCTAAAAATGAACATATATCTGCATATAACAGATATTGTAATGAAATTGAACAAGTTGATGATGTGAGATTCAAACAGATATTATGGGAAAAGATAGTGAGATATTTTGCAATTTACAAGGCAGAACATGGAAAGAATGATTGGAGAGATCAACAATTGTGGAATTTGCCAAACAAAGAAACAATATTGGATTTAATTAAATCAGATCAAGATATATCAAATTATTTACTCACAGGCACAAAAGTACAAAATGAAATTCCAAAAAAAATAATTGACGATCTTAATATACTCAGATATAGCAAATTTTCAAAAGCATTACATCATGCGATTACTTTTTATGATTATATATATTTTCATGACAAAATTTGGGACAATTTCATGAATATCGATATAAACACTGTTGATACTCTAAAGTATATTTCTTACAAACAAATGGATTATTATATATATTGGGGAAATTTGGAATATTATTCATATGGGTCTAAAAACTGTTATCCAATGAAATCTATAAATGCGATAAGTGATACATTTGCAAAAATTATAAATAATAAATATGGTTGCGAAACATCACCTCTTATTAAAGATAAATTAGAAAAAATGACATTTGAAGATAGACATTATGAATGCAGAATATTGCCAGTATCATTTACAAATACTAATGTAGAAGAAGTAAATAAATTATTTGTTTTGGTGAATAAAAAAGAGATTAATAAAGAACTATTCATTGATAATTTTTGTAAAGTGATGGGAGAAAACTTTATGGAAATATGTAAAAGTGTTGAACATACTGATGGATTTTCTGTGTTAGGAAATTTATATGATTATGTGTTGAATATGAAGGAAATTCATGAAATTGTATTGAAACCAAATAGATTACCATATAGTGCAATATCATATCCAACTTCTCCTGTGTTTTTAAGAAATTTATCTGATAATGATTTCAGAGATTATTTGGCACCATTGGGATTTTCGAATAGTACCAAAAAATATAAATGTTGGTGTCCAGATCTTCACAATTACATGAACAAGAATGTAGAATATTTTACAAATGAATATGATTTTACTAAACATATTTTACAATACTTCAATGAAAATATGCCTGGAAAAATTTTGAGTTCATATGATGAGAATGAATTCAAAAGATACTACTTATTACACAAATTATAAAATTATTTATTTATACAGATTCTCACATAAAACATATGAAGCATAATTATTGAAAAAAGTTGAAAATTCGAATGAATACAAATAATGGGTATAATACAAAAATGACAAATATGAACAAATATGATGGAGAATATAAAGCTATTATTGACAATAAGAAAAGAAAGTATAATGACAATGATATAAAACATGTAAAAAAACAAAAGAATGAAAAAAAGAATGTATTATTGGGTGGTGAAAATAGTGTATATTCAAAAAACAATCATATTTATTTCATATCAAGAGTAAATACAGAATCAATAAACAATTTAATTGAGGAGATTCAAAAGATGAATGAGGATTATGAAAATTTGAAGAAGAATAAATTAATGAAATCTTTTAGTCCACATCCAATATATTTGCACATTACAAGTTATGGAGGTTCATTATTTGAATGCATGAGAGCAATTGATGGAATAGAAAATTCTGAGATTCCTGTACATACTATTATTGATGGAAGAGCAGCAAGTTGTGGGTCGTTGATGGCAGTTGTAGGTGTTAAAAGATATATGACCAAAAGTTCATATATGTTGATGCATCAATTGAGTTCCGGAGTTATTGGCAAGTATGGAGAAATTGAGGATGAATATCTTAATTGCAAAAAAATGATGAAAGATATAATTAAGATATATTTAAAAAAAACAAATATGAAAAAATCAACTATTAAGAAACAATTACAACACGATTCTTGGTGGGGATATAAAGATTGTTTAAAGAATGGTTTGATTGATGAATTGTGGACAAGTTAAAAAAGTTGAATATTAATTTATATAAAAACATATTATTATTAATATACATAATAAAATGGATCATTATAAGATATTGGGAATAAATAAGAATGCATCTGATAAAGACATAAAAAGTGCATATAAAAAAATGGCCATAAAATGGCATCCTGATAAAAATGAAAAAAATAAACAAGAAGCAGAAAAGAAATTTAAGGAGATATCTGAAGCATATCAAGTTTTATCTAATCCTGAAAAAAGAAAATTATATGATATGTATGGAAGTAATTATGAGCAATATTCAAACAAAGCTTCAAATAATTTTGATCAACAATTTCATCATAGACAAGTTAACCCAGAAGATTTATTTAGAGAAGTATTTGGTAATATGGGATTTCCAAATTTTACAAATGGTCATAACCAACAAACAAATTTTACAACTTCACAAAAGTCTATTCCAAAGAAAAGAGATACTGTAGACATAGAATGTACATTAGAAGAGTTATATAATGGATGTGATAAAATAATTGGCATAACAATAAGTAACAATCGAAAACAAGTTCCAATAAAAATAAAACCAGGTTCCAAACATTTGGATATATTTAATGTGATGAGTATAGATAATGCTGATTTTGTAATAAAAGAAAAAAAACATGGAATATTCATTAGGGAAGAAAATGATTTAATATTGGAAAAAACAATATCATTGAAAGATGCATTGACTGGGTTTGATGCGAGTATTTTTGATTTGAAAAAAGAAAATAAAACAATAAATATTGGTCCAATGAGCAAAAATAATAAACATATTATCAAAGGAAGTGGTATGCCAATTAAAGATAAGATAAATGAATATGGAAATTTGATAATTAAGTTCAATATTACTCTTTCTGGTATTCAATATCACACAAGACAGGAAATAATAAAATTATTGAATGAATAATTATTCATTTTTTTGTAACATGATTTTTGGGATTATCAAATTCATTGCTATACATTTTGGTATTTTTACTCTTTTAATACATATTAAAAAAGTTAACATATTAAAACGTTTATTTAGCATCATTCTGATATTATTGCTACTATGACCATTTATTGTAAAATTGGTTATTTTATTATTATATTTTAGATTTGTATATGTTACACATTTATAATTAGTATGTACATCTAATTCTTTTACATTCGAGTTTATATGTAAAATTTTGTTGATGACATTTGTATTTTTGAGATATAGATGTACTATTAATTTGGAAATATTAGAATTTTTTAGTATATTGATCAACCAATTTTCCATTTTATTTATTTTGTAATCGTAAATAAAATAGAAATGTATTTCAAAA